>QWCP01000065.1_pt1 | contig 109674 bp, 106 predicted proteins | sample 1972561 | NCBI WGS metagenome assembly QWCP01 (sample SAMN09866705, study PRJNA288562) | Human vaginal metagenome isolate pre4_vaginal, whole genome shotgun... | isolation source: vagina | host: Homo sapiens | place: USA: California
CGTCAGCTTCGTTGTAGACGCTGAGGCGGGGAGCGGAGGCATCGGCGGACAAGAGATGCTGAAGGAGTTCCATGTCCGCCCATCGTAGGTGGCGGGCGCTCAGCCCGCCACGACGCTCTTAATTCACGCAGCGCGGGCCGTCGCCGCCGGCGTCGATTTCCGGTGCCACCTCGGCGGTACCGAAGTCATCGCCCGGAGTACCCACCTGCTGGGTGTCGCCGCCTTCGCTCGTCTCGGCGGTAGCCTCCTCTTCTTGCGCGGAGTCGTCCTTCGGACCGGAGTAGTCATCGGTAGCCACCACGATGAAGGTATCCGGCTCGAGCTCCTCGTTGGCCGTGACCGGCAGGCCACCGAGCTGCTCAGCCAAGGCCTGGGCGCGCTCATCGTTGGCATCCGCGGCCACAATCTGGGACTCGGTATACAGGCCCGACTGCGCATTGGCGGTGCGCTCAACGGTGTAGCCCACGTTCTTCAACCACGCGCCGATTCCGCCGGCCATGCCGTCGACGGTGCCGGCGTTCAGGACGTGGAGGTTGAGGTCCTCGGCCACGGGCTTTTCGCCGTCTTCGCCTTCCTGGTCGGTTGGGGCATCCTCAGACTTCTTTTCTTCCTCAGCCTTCTCTTGGGACTTGGCCAGATCATCCATGAAGCGGTGGACCTCCGCGGTATCGATGGTCACCACCGATTCGCCATAGTCACCCACGCCGGTAATGGAGGTCACCGGGATCGTCGTAAACGTCACGTTGCCGCCGGCCAGTCCGGCCAGCTGGGTGACGAATCCCATGATGTCCCAGCCATCATCGATGACAACGGAGCGCTCCACGGCATCGGCGATCTTGTTGAGCTTGCCCGGGGACGTCAGCGTTCCCGAATCCAAAACCTTCGAGGTCAGCGAGGCCATGTAGGCCTGCTGGCGCACGATGCGGTCGAGGTCGCCGCGCGGCAGGTCGTAGCGCTGGCGCACGAAGGACAAGCCCTCGGAGCCCTTGAGGGTCTGGCGCCCCTTCGGGAACTTCGCCCCGGACATCGGATCATCCACATCATTGTTGAGGCAGACGTCGACGCCCCCGACGGCGTCGGTAAGCAGCACGAAGCCCAAGAGCCCCACCTCAGCGTAGTGATCAACGCTGACATCCGTGAGCGTGCGCACCATCGAGATGAGACCAGCACGGCCGGCCTCCGTGCTCTCCTTCTCCATCTCCTTCTCCGTGTGAGGAGGCTTTTTACCTGCTGCCTCAGCTTCAGCGTTCTCCTGCTGGAGCTCCTCCATCTTGGCGGACTTGTGGAGTGCGAAGACAGCGTTGATCTTGGTGTTTCCGAACTCGCTGTCGTGGACATAGGTATCGCGCGGGATGGACACCGCAGTCGCGCGCGAGCCGTCGTTCGGAATACGGATCACCATGATGGTGTCCGTGTTTTCCTCTCCTTCGTCCACGCCGGCATGCAGATCTGCCAGCTCCTGTTCTGAAAGCGGATTCCCCTTGGCATCGGTGCGGGAGTCCTTGCCTACGAGCAAGATGTCGACCGCGCCATCGAGACTGCTGTCCTTGAAACCGCCCTGGTTGCCCAGCGCCAGGTTCGACGCAGAGGAGATGTCATTTCCCAGCTTGCCCACGGTGAAGTAACCCACGCCGGAGACCACGAGGACGACGGCGGACAAGAAAGCGACGATGGCTTTCACCGGCGTCGATCCTCGTTGGGCGGTGGGCGCGGACTGCGAGGGCGCGGCCTGGATATGGCGGGCGGCGCGCGGGGAGTTCGGGGAAGTCACGGGACTAGTTTAGGTGAGCTCGCTGCAAAAACGTGAAGCAGTGTCGCGGGCGCGTGCGCGCGTTGGCGTTGGGTACGCTCAGATTCATCGTGAAGAATTTACAGAAACCCCTGGCCGTGGTCACCGTGACCTTTTCTCCCGGCCGTTACCTCAGCGACTTCTTGGCATCGCTGCGCTTGGCGACGTCCCGCCCTACCCTCACCATCCTTGCCGACAACGGCTCGACCGACGGGGTGCCAGAAGCCGCCGCGCGGGAACACGTGGACGTGGAATTCCTCGATACCGGCGGCAACATCGGCTACGGCGCGGGGATGAACGCCGGCGCGCGCTTTGTGCGTGCGCGTGGGGTCGATGACGAATTTTTCCTCATCGCCAACCCGGACGTGACCTTTAGCGAAGGCTCCCTGGATGAGCTGATTGCGTGCGCGCGCCGCCACCCGGATGCCGCGGCGGTGGGGCCGCGCATCGTGGAGCCGGATGGCAGTAACTATCCTTCGGCGCGCGCAGTGCCCACGTTGCTCACGGGAATTGGCCATGCGCTGTTCGGAACGATCTGGCCCTCCAACCCGTGGTCGCGCGCCTACCGCGATGACGCCGACATGGACAGCGAGCGCCCCGCCGGCTGGCTATCCGGCTCCTGTCTGCTGGTGCGCTGGGAGTCTTTTGAACAGATTGGCGGCTTTGATGAGCGCTACTTCATGTATTTGGAGGATGTGGACTTAGGTGACCGCTTCGTCCGCGCCGGCTGGCGCAATATCTTCTGCCCCACGGCGGTGATTACCCACGCCAAAGGCCATTCGACGCAGGCGCACCGCGGCGCAATGCTGCGCGCGCACCATGATTCGGCCTATCGCTTCCAGGCGGACAGGCACCCGCACTGGTACCAAGCGCCCCTGCGCGTGGCCTTGTGGCTGGGGCTGCGAGTACGTGGGCTGGTATTAAGCGCGTGCCGCGACGGCTCCTGAGCTAGGTGCGCCTATACACTAACGGTGGCTTATCTGAAAAGAGATTAAGGAACGATATGACTGAATCAGCACCCCAGTGGGGATCGACGGCCGATGCCGTCATTCTGGTGGGAGGTCGCGGCACTCGCCTGCGCCCGCTGACGATTGGCACACCGAAGCCGATGCTGTCCACGGCCAACTACCCATTCCTTCAGCACCTCCTCGCCCGCATCAAGGACGCGGGGATTGAGCACGTGGTGCTCTCCACCTCGTATAAGGCGGAGGTTTTTGAGGAGTACTTCGGGGACGGCTCAGATCTGGGTCTGGAGATCGAGTACGTCGTGGAGGAAACCGCGCTGGGTACGGGCGGCGGTATCCGCAATGTCTACGACAAGCTGCGCCAGGATACGGTCATGGTGTTCAACGGTGACGTTTTGTCCGGTATGGACCTCAACGGCATCCTCGATACTCACCACTCGAAGGATGCCGACGTGACGATGCACCTGCTCAACGTTGCTGATCCCCGCGCGTTTGGCTGCGTCCCGACGGATTCCAACGGGCGGGTGACCGCTTTCTTGGAGAAGACCGAGGATCCGCCGACGAACCAGATTAACGCTGGCTGCTACGTGTTTAAGAAGGATGTTATTGCGACCATCCCGGAGGGCCGTGTGGTTTCCGTGGAGCGCGAGACCTTCCCGCAGCTGCTGGAGTCCGGCCGCCTAGTGGTTGGGCACGTGGACAACTCCTATTGGCGCGACATGGGCCGCCCGGATGATTTCGTCCGCGGTTCTTCCGATCTGGTGCGCGGCATTGCGCATTCACCGTTGCTGGTGGGCCGCACGGGCGAGTCCGTGGTGGATGAGTCCGCGGGTATTGCCGGTGGCGTGCTGTTGCTGTCGGGTACGGCTGTGGGCCGCGGGTCTGTCATTGGGGCGGGTTCGCGTTTGGACGGCACGGTGGTCTTCGACGGCGTGACCATTGAGCCGGGTGCCATCATTAACAACTCGATCATTGCTTCGGGTGCGCACATCGGTGCCAACGCGCATATTGATGGCTGCGTTATTGGTGAAGGCGCCACCATTGGCGCGCGCTGCGAACTGCAGGGCGGCATGCGCGTCTTCCCGGGTGTGAGCATTCCGGACGCTGGCGTGCGTTTCAGCTCCGACGCCTAAGCGCTGCGCCGTAAAAGGAGGAAAAGCACCGAGGAGGACGGAACCTTCTCGGTGCTTTCCGTATCTTTTGGGCGTGACGCATGGTTTTCATGGTGCGAATGAGATCCATGTGTTTTGCCCAACTGGGTGGCGACACGCCGAAGCAACCTTAGAATTGTTCACAGGGTTGGGGGTGGCCACTACATGTAGTACCCCCGATGATTGCCCCCTAGATAGGTAATCTGTGACGGATGTGAAAGTTGAGGATGCTGTACAGCGTTTTCGCTGGAGCCGCCGAAAAATCTCCCGCGACAGGTTGACGATATTTAGTGATTCGGTGTGAAATGACATCAGTGTAATCAACGGCACGGCGGGCACGGCACCGAAAAATCTTTTCGGTGTAGGGTCGGTGCCATCGAATCAAGAGAGAAACGACCTCGGAGAAAGGAAGCGGCGTGGACAATACAACGAATAACAGCGCTATTCTCCGTGGCGGTGCTGCTGCAGAGATGTCGCTCGATGAACTCTTTGGTGCCGTCGAGCAGGAGTGGCAAGACCAGGCGCTGTGCGCCCAGACGGATCCAGAAGCATTCTTCCCGGAGAAGGGAGGGTCTACCCGCGAGGCCAAGCGCATCTGCCAGGCCTGCGCGGTGCGTGATGAATGCCTCGAGTATGCCTTGGAGCATGACGAGCGCTTCGGTATCTGGGGCGGGCTTTCGGACCGTGAGCGTCGCCGCCTCAAGCGTGAGATTGGTTAGAGCTCAAAGCAGCTACTAACCAGCACCAGTACTCCCCCTCACTGCACAGTCCTATGTCATTCGGCTCGGGTCTCGGCGGTGAGGGGGAGTAGTGGTTTTAGGGCAGGGTCGCTCCGCACCCCTAGCCTTTACCAAGTAAAACGCGGATCGATATCACCGGGATCGACGTTGAGGTAATTGGCCACCAGAGCGGTTAGCACCGTGGACAGTAGCTCTTCACGCTCCTGCGCGGAGTGCACGCGCTCCTCCACGGGCATGCGGAAAATGACTAGCCGGGCGCGCGTGGGCTGCCCATCGGAATCCACGCCCGCCGGGACAATGCGCCCGAGCGGAACGGGGCCATCCGCGATGATTTCATCCGGCAACACAGTCATATCAGCTGAGAGGCGCATGCGGGGCACGGTATCAACGGCGAGATCGAGCCCGGTGAGCTGCTCGGCAAAGGCATTGTGAATGGGGGAGTAGGCCTCGAGTACGGCCATGTCGAAGCGCTCGGCGCTGCTGCGGTAGCGCGGCGTATTCTGCGGCAACAGCGGCCCGCGGGCACCACGGCCATGGCGGTGGCGGGCCGGGCGAATATGCGGGCGGGGCGTGGTCATGCGGCTTAGTCTAAGCCGCTTCGAGGCGGGCTCGCGGCGAGACGCGCCGCGCTGAACTATCTAAATCTCAAGTTAGGGTTTAGACTTGGGCCCGTGAATAGCTCTCGCCATTGCTCCCGCCCCGGCTGCGGCCGTCCCGCCGTGGCGACGTTGACCTACGCCTATGCGCAGCAAACCGCCGTCGTGGGCCCGCTCTCCGAAGAAACCGATCCCCATGCCTGGGATCTGTGCGAAAAACACAGCGCACGAATTACCGCCCCGCAAGGATGGGAAATGGTGCGCGTTGACCGCATCGAGCTTGATGAGGATGATGACCTTACAGCTCTCGCCGAGGCCGTCCGTGAGGCCGGGCGCGTGACTACTGGCTTGGTGGATGATTCCACTGCTGGTTCCGGCGCCGATCCCATTGACTATTCCGCTACTTTCGACGGCGCGGATCCGCGGAATTCGAACCACCCTGTGTTCCGAACCCGCCGCGTCCACGATGCCCGCCAGCGCCGCCGAGCTCACCTGACGGTGGTTCCGGACGCCGACTAGTTCGTCGCACGCGGATTACCGCGACTGACGGGGGTATGCTTGTGGGTTATGCGAACTCGTGAACAGCTCAATGCAGTGATCAAGGCCTATGACGTCCGTGGCGTCGTGGGTGAGGACATCGACGAAACCCTCGTGCGCGATACTGGCGCGGCCTACGCCGCCATCCTCCGCGGGGAAGGGGAGACCACCGTGGCAGTAGGCCACGACATGCGTCCGTCCTCCCCGCAGCTGGCAGCCGCCTTTGCTGAGGGCGCTGCCGCGCAGGGCCTTGATGTTATCCAGCTCGGCCTCACGTCCACCGATGAGCTGTACTTTGCCGCCGGCCACCTCAATTGCGCGGGCGCTATGTTCACCGCCTCCCACAACCCGGCTAAGTACAACGGCATCAAGCTCTGCCGCGCGGGCGCTGTTCCGGTGGGGCAGGAGACGGGGCTGGAGCAGATCAAGGACATGCTGATCGACGGCACCCCGGCCTTCGACGGTGAGCCGGGCACCGTCACTGAGCGTGAGGTTCTTCCGGACTACGCGGCATTCCTTCGCGGCCTGGTGCCGCTGGAGAACTCCCGCCCATTGGTCGTGGCTGTCGACGCCGCGAATGGCATGGGTGGCCACACCGTCCCGGCGGTCTTTGAGGGCCTGCCTTTCGACGTTCGGGATCTCTACTTTGAGCTCGACGGCACCTTCCCCAACCACGAGGCTAACCCGCTGGATCCGAAGAACTTGGTGGACCTGCAGAAGTTCACCGTCGAACAGAAGGCGGATATCGGCCTTGCTTTCGACGGCGATGCGGATCGCTGCTTCGTGGTGGATGAGAAGGGCCAGCCGGTGTCCCCGTCCGCCATCTGTGCGTTGGTCGCGGAGCGCTACCTGGATAAGTTCCCTGGTGCCACCGTCATCCATAACCTGATTACGTCCAAGACCGTTCCGGAGCTCATCGCGGAGAAGGGCGGCAAGGCCGTGCGTACCCGCGTGGGTCACTCCTTCATCAAGGCCCAGATGGCCAAGGAGAAGGCGGTCTTTGGTGGCGAGCACTCCGCGCACTACTACTTCCAGGAGTTCTGGAATGCGGACTCCGGCATGCTCGCTGCCATGCACGTGCTGGCTGCTCTGGGTGAGCAGGACAAGCCGCTGAGCGAGCTCATGGCGCAGTACTCGCGCTACGAGGCCTCGGGTGAAATCAACTCCACTGTGGAGGACCAGAAGGCTACGACGCAGCGCGTGCTCGATGAGTTGGCGGACAAGATTGAGTCCGTCGACGAACTCGATGGCGTGACCGTAGAGCTGAAGGGCACCGACGCGTGGTTCAACGTCCGCGCCTCCAACACTGAGCCGCTGCTGCGCCTCAACGTTGAGGCCAAGACTGCCGACGAGGTGCAGGCCATCGTCGACGAGGTCCTCGGCATCATCCGCGCCTAGAAAACCGCCGCCGCCCCTCCAGCTGAAGGCATGAACATGACAAGCGAAGGAGCCTCCGTGCGTGACATCGAAAGTCTCATTGCCGTCGACGAACCGGCCTGGCCCCACCTGCAGAAGCCGCTGGCCGAATCTGATGCAGTCGTGCTGCCCATTGACTCAGAGCGAGGGCGGCGCTCGCTGTGGGAGCTGCAGGTTACCGCCGCGTCGACGATGGGAGCTGTCGCTTTGCACACCGGCGGCATTGTCGTCGACCACGGCTGGATACGTTTGTACGGCGGCGGCAGCGAACACTTGCCGAGCATTGCCGAAGCCAACGGGTTGGGAGGCGACATGTCGGCGCCGCCCGGCGAGCTGATTGTCGGGCACGATGTCCTCGGCGGCCTATTCGCCATCGACGGCGGTGCGCTGGGTGTTGCGCCCGGCGAGGTCTGCTATTTCGGGCCGGACACCCTCACATGGGACAGGCTTGGTGGCGGTTACTCGGCTTTCCTTCTTGCTGCGCTGGGTGGTGGCCTCGATGTGGTCTTTGAGGGGCTGCGCTGGCCGGGCTGGCAGGACGATGTGGCGTCCTTGGCGCTCACGCAGGGCATTTTCCTGTACCCGCCGCCCTCCTCTGTCGAGGGCAGCGACGTGAGCAAGGCGACGAAGGCGGTCGTCAGCATCCAGGAACTGCTGGGCACCAAGTAGCACTGCACCGCCTAGGAGTGGCCACGGGTCAGCTCAATTTACTCAAACTGCTTTCACCGCACGCGCAACCTTGAGTGGTGAGCTATGAAATATCTAGTTTGTTCCACCCAGCGGTGGAGTGGTTGGGGGCAGACATCCAGGTGGAGAGTTCTTGGATGACACTTGCGGCGTCGTTCTTATCGCACCAGTAGTGGTGCAGAGCATCGCCGAGGCGCATTTCTACGCGGTAGTTGTTGCTGTCTGGGCTGAAGTAACACTGGATGTAATGCTCAATTTTGGTGTTGTCACTGATGATCAGGAAATCCCGCGGATCGGTTCCCACATTGAGGTTCGCTAGTGACCAAGCATTTGTAGTGATGTAATCAATCCAGTAAGGAATGCTGCGGAGACTAGCCCAAGGCGCTTGGTACTCCATCGTCTCGGTGGTGAAGTTTGAGTTTTCATCACCAAATGTCCACACCAACTGCTCGTTCTCGAGGACGGTGAGCGTTGCGAAGTAGGAAAGCACGGGGCTGACGGATAGGAGTAACTGGGCGATGTGGTCGTCGAAATCGCTGATGGCAAGGCAATTTGATCCGGTGAGCTCCACAGCTATGTTGTGTGGCGCTAATACTTTGGTGAGGTATTGGTAGAGCTGCAGAGCTTGTTGCGAGAAGTGGTTTTCTGCCTGGCTAGCGGAGATCACGAGGTTGTAGATCTCATCTGGCGCGGCTGGAGTGGTTGGGAGGTGGATGATTACTCGTTCTGTGCTCATTGTTGCTCCGTCGCTGGTGCCATTGTTGGTTGTAGAGTAACTCAGTTTTCCCATGCGGGAATAGTATTCCTCCCACTCCTCTAGAGTCGGTTCTCGGTTTGTGACGAGGAAATATCGGGCATTTCTTGGTGAAGCTGAAGACATGGCAACGTCGAGGCCGTTTTCTTCAAGGAATTCGAGAAGGCGCTGTTCGTTCATATCTTGAGCTTTTACTGGAAAGTCGGGAGCCATTGAATCTTCGGTGGTCTTTTTCCCGAGCCAATGTTGGGAGTAGGAACGCGTCATCGCATCTAGCTGATTCGAGTAAGTAATGAGTACCCATTGCTGGGAAACCTCGGTCTTCGTAATCGCCATCCCTAGGGGCGGATGTTCGAGTTCTTCATGGACGTGAATGAGGAGCTGGAAAAGGCGATCTGACTCGTCGAGCGAATAGCTCACCGCGGTTACTCCGTTTTGTTCTTGGAAGATCCAGACTCGATCGAGATTTGATAGTGGCTTAGTGGGTTTGTCAATTTCAACGAAGTTGAGAAAAAGCGGATCAAAGTTGCTCTTGACTGTGGCGATGGTGGATTCAAGGTCTTGCCAGAAAAACGCTGTGGGCTGGTTATATGCAATCTCGAAAGTCAAATCTTATCTGCCTTGGATGAGGGTGGGCTCCATTCTAAGGACGCGTGCGCCACCATCGTAATGATTGGCTGCACGGGCCTCCCGAAACGCACAGCGGGCGCAGGGAGAAGCGTGTGTGCTTCCTCCCCGCGCCCGCTGTGTTTGTCTTAGACATGCACGGTTAGGTGCTCGGCGCGTGCGCCTTAGTCACGCGAGTGGGTGACCATCTCTTCCCACTCGACGAACTTCTTACGCTCGCGGCCCTCGGCCTCACCCAGTGCGCGCTCGGCGGCGTCGAGCTTCTTCCAGCCCTCCCAGGTCAGGTGCTCCAAGCCCTTGGACTTGAAGAGTTCCACGATGTCCTCCTCGCGGGAGTGGGAGAGGTTGCCCGCATCGGCGTCGGCAAGCAGCATGCCGATGGTCTCCGTGGCATCGGACTTGGTGTTGCCGATGAGCCCCACCGGGCCGCGCTTGATCCAGCCGGTGGTGTAGAGGCCCGGCACGACGTCACCGTCGAGGTCGACAACGTGGCCGCCGTCGTTGTTGATGACGTTCTTCTGCTTGTTGAAGGGAACGCCCTCGATGGCATCGGAGCGGTACCCCACGGCCAGGTAGACGGCCTGTGCCGGCCACTCGGTGAACTTGCCGGTGCCGGTGACGGAGCCATCGCCGTTGAGGGCAGTGCGCTCGGTCTTTACTGCCGTGACCTTGCCGTTTTCACCGATGAACTCCACCGGCTGTTCGAAGAGGTGGATCTGCAGGGTGTGCGGGGCATCCTTGGGCTCACGGATGGCGTAGCCTTCCAAGGTCTGGCAGACCAGGTCGCAGGACTTGGCCTCTTCGCGGGCCTTGAGGGAGGCCTCGTCGTAGTCGATGTCCTCCGGGTCCACCACCACGTTGATGGTGGGGGAGTGGTCGAGCTCCTTGAGCTCCAGCGGGGTGAACTTAGCCTGTGCCGGACCGCGGCGGCCGAAGACGCGCACGGTGGTGGCCTGATTCTTGGCCAGGGACTCGTAGACGTTATCGGGGATCTCGGTGGCTTCCTTAAGCTCATCGCCGGTCTTGGCCAGGATGCGGGCCACGTCGAGGCCCACGTTGCCCACGCCGATCACGGCGACGTCGGTGGCGGACAGATCCCAGGAGCGCTCGAAGCGCGGGTTGCCGTCGTAGAAGCCGACGAACTCGCCCGCACCATGGATGCCCTCGAGATCGGAGCCCGGGATCTGCATGCCCCGGTCACCAACGGCGCCGGTGGCGAAGACGACGGCGTCGTAGTACTCCTCAAGCTCGGAGACGGTGACATCGCGGCCCACAGTGATGTTGGACAGAAGGCGGATCTGTTCGGTGTCGAGCACTCGGTGCAGGGAGTTAATGATTCCCTTAATGCGCGGGTGGTCCGGAGCCACTCCGTAGCGGATGAGCCCGAAGGGGGCTGGCATCTGCTCGATGAGATCGATCTGAACGTTGCCGCCGGTCTTCTTCACCAGGATGTCGGAGGCGTAGATGCCGGCTGGGCCGGCGCCGATGACGGCTACTTTCAGGGGCTGCTGGGTCATGATGGCCTTTCGGAATGTTGTAGTAACTAACGAAAGCTTAGGTCTAAACAAGCGTGGGTTTCATTGAACCGGCTTGTCTGCTGTAGGGCAACTGGGCCTAATTACATTCGGAGAACATTGTGGCATAAACCCAACGTGCTTTGCATATTCGGGAGAAAATAAAAAAGACTGCTTTGTCTGTTTTAGCTAGACCGGTAGGTTTTCAGTATCCGACGAAAGGCAGCAGATTATGACCACCGCCACACAGCGAAAGCCACGCGCGAAAAAACCGGAAGGCCAGTGGAAGATCGACGGCACCGCCCCGCTTAACGCTGACGAGGAGATTAAGCAGGCCGACGACGCCCTCGCCGTGCGCCAGCGCGTCATTGATATCTACTCGAAGCAGGGCTTCTCCTCCATCCCCGCCGAGGATCTTGCCCCGCGCTTTAAGTGGTTGGGCCTGTATACCCAGCGCAACCAGAACCTGGGCGGTGAGATGACCTCCAAACTCACCAACGCCGAGCTGCAGGATGAGTACTTCATGATGCGCGTGCGCTTCGACGGGGGCCGCGCGGATCCCGCCAAGCTGCGCGCGGTAGGCGAGATTAGCCGCGATTATGCCCGTTCCACCGCGGACTTTACGGACCGCCAGAACATTCAGCTGCACTGGATTCAGATTGAAGATGTCCCCGCTATTTGGGAGAAGCTGCGCTCCGTCGGCTTGGATACCTTGCTGGGCTGCGGCGACGTGCCCCGCGTCATCCTTGGCTCACCGGTAGCGGGTGTGGCGGCCGACGAGATTATCGACGCCACCCCGGCCATCGAGGAGATTAAGAACAACTATCTCCCGCGCGAGGAGTTTCACAACCTCCCGCGCAAGTTTAAGACCGCCATTTCTGGTAACTCCCGGCAGGACGTGACGCACGAAATCCAGGACATCGCTTTTGTTGGCACCGAGCACCCCGAGTACGGGCCGGGCTTCGATTGCTTCGTGGGCGGAGGCCTGTCCACCAACCCGATGCTCTCGCAATCCCTTGGCGCGTGGATCCCGCTTGAGCGCGTCCCGGAGGTGTGGGCCGGTGTTGCGCGCATCTTCCGCGACTATGGCTTCCGCCGAAACCGCAACCGCGCGCGCCTGAAATTCTTGGTGGCGCAGTGGGGCATTGAGAAGTTCCGCAGGGTCCTAGAAGAGGAGTATCTGGACGCGCCGCTTCTCGACGGCCTCCCGCTCCCCATCGCCCCCGGTAACCGCGACCACCTCGGCGTGCACCGCCAGCGGGACGGCAAGTTCTACGTGGGTGTCAAGCCCACTGTGGGGCATGCCACCGGCGAGCAGCTCATCGCCATCGCCGACGTGGCCGAGAAATTCGGAATCAACCGCATCCGTACCACCCCGATGAAGGAGCTTCTCTTCCTCGACGTCGCGGAAGAGGATATCCCCGCCCTGTCCCGCGCTTTGGATGAGACGGGCTTGTACTCCCAGCCTTCGGAGTTCCGCCGCGGCGTCATCTCCTGCACCGGCCTGGAATTTTGTAAGCTCGCCCACGTGACCACCAAGGCCCGCGCCATCGAGCTCGTCGACATCCTGGAAGATACCCTCGGTGACCTCGACGTGCCGCTGTCCATCGCCCTCAACGGCTGCCCCAATGCCTGCGCGCGCTCGCAGGTATCGGATATCGGGCTTAAAGGACAGATCGTGACCGATGCCGATGGCAATCGCGTCGAAGGATTCCAGGTCCACCTCGGCGGTGCCCTCGGCCTATCCCCGGACTGGGGCCGCAAGCTGCGCGGGCACAAGGTGGTGGCCGATGAAGTCCCCGACTATGTCATCCGCTTGGTCAATAAATACAAGGAGCAGCGCGAAGATGGCGAGCAGTTCCGCCACTGGGTGCTACGCGCGGACGAGGAGGACTTGCAATGAATTTCCGCCGCAAGCCCAACCCCAACCGCAACCACCCGGCGTACTGCCCCTACTGTGCCGGCACTGATCTTTTCCCAGACGAGGAAGACGACTTTGCGTGGAAGTGTCAGGAGTGCCTCCGCATCTTTTCCGTACGCTTCCACGGACAGGACGATGCCCCGGTAGCGCCCGCGCCGGCGGTGTCCTCAACGGAGGCTTTGCAGCGCTCCCTCGCTCGCCGCGGCCACTCCACCGCCACCGCCTAGGAAAAAGGACACCGCCCAGCCATGACAGCCCCGAATTCCACCACCGCACTGCTGACCCTCTCGCACGGCTCGCGCCATCCCGCGGCCGCAGCGAGCGTGGCGGCCCTGACCCGCGCTGCCGGCGAGCTTGCCGGTGCGCCAGCCACCGCCGCGCACCTCGAGTTCAACGATCCTCCCCTCGAAGAGGCCGCGCGCAACCTTGCTGAACAAGGCGTGCGCGAGGCGGTTGTTGTGCCCTTGCTTTTTACAGAGGGCTACCACCAGCGCGTCGACGTTCCCGCCGCACTGGCCCAGGCCTCCGCGGCTTCCGGAGTCACCCTCCACCAAGCACGTGGCCTCGGCACTGGTGAGGACATGGCCAGGCTGCTCGCGCAGCAGGTGCCGGAAGGAACGGATACCGTCGTGGTGTACTCCGTCGGTTCCTCCGATGAGCGTGCTAATGCTGCGGTAGCTGACCTAGCAAGGCGCGTGGGCGAGCTCACCGGCTGCGCGGCGGAGGTCTCTTTTGCTACGCGCGGCGAGCGCCGGCCCGTGGGGCCGGAGGGGAGCCAGGAGGTCGTAGTGCCGCTCTTCGTGAGTCCCGGCTTGCTCTTGGATCGCCTCGAAGGGGATTCTAGGCATACCAGTGAGCAGCCCAGGCGTGTGCTCCCTCCGCTAGGGGAGGCCCTCGCCGGCATTGTGTCCCATCGCTATGCGGAGGTGGCCCATGCGTAGCCTCATCCTCATCGCGCTGGCGGGTGCTGCCGCGCAGCTTGTCGACGGCGGCATCGGCATGGGCTTTGGCGTAACTTCCACGACCATCCTGCTGCTGGCTGGTCTGGGGCCGGCAACAGCCTCTGCGGTAGTGCACACCTCGGAGCTCGGCACCACCCTGGTCTCCGGAATCAGCCACTGGCGCTTCGGCAACGTGCACTGGCCCACCGTGCTCAAGCTCGGTGTGCCGGGAGGCCTGTCTGCCTTCATCGGGGCGACGGTTCTGTCCAACCTCTCACTGGAAGCAGCCGCGCCCGTAACCTCCGCCATCCTCATCGCCTTGGGCATCAACCTGGTCTGGCGCTTTTCGCGAACGCGCAGCGCCGCACCGCGAGAATCCCGGCCGCATTCGACTCCTTTCCTCGCCGGCCTCGGCGTGGTGGGAGGCTTCGTCGACGCCTCGGGTGGCGGCGGATGGGGCCCGATTTCCACCTCGACACTGTTGGCGGTCGGCCGCGAACAACCGCGGCGCATTGTCGGCACCGTCAACACCGCAGAATTCCTTGTTACCTTTGGCGCGACGGCAGGCTTCATCGTTGGCCTCTGGGAAGAAATCGTGGCCAACGCTGCCGCGGTCGTGGCCCTGCTTATCGGCGGGGCGATCACTGCGCCGGTTGCGGCGTGGCTCATTTCCCGCATCAATCCCACGCTCCTCGGTGGATTCGTCGGAACGGCCATCGTGGTGCTCAACATCCCCAAAGCTCTGGGGTGGGCCCTGCAGCACCCGCAGACCCTCATCGTGCAGTCCATCGCGTTCGTTCTGGGCGTGGCGGTGACCGTGTGGGGAAATGCCCGCCGTGCGCGCCGCGCTGGCGGCAAGGAAAACGAGCGCAGCGGTTCCAACACCGCGCCCCAGCGGGGCGGCAACCGCGTTGTCGAAACCACGGAGCCGACCGGACGCGATGGCTTTCCTGCCGGCACTCCTGCGGAGGAATCAGAACCCGTCGGAGTGAGCTCGCCGCGATCCTAGGAACGTGCCGTATTGGCGTTGACTAGAGTCCGGCGACCTTGCCGATAACAATGACCGCTGGTGGAGCCACCGAGTTTTCCTCCATTGTGGGTCCTAGTTCGGCGAGCTCGCAGTGGAAGGCCCGCTCACCATCGAGGGAGCCCTCCTGGATGATGTGCACGGGGGTGTGGGGTGAGAGGGAGGCGTCGATCAGCGCGGTGGCAATGGCCGCCGCGTTCTTCACGCCCATGATGACCGAAAGCGTGGCCCCAGACCGCGCGAGTGCTGCCCAATCCACCAAGGACTTGGGGTGGCCTGGCGGCAGGTGCCCGGAGACCACCGTGAAGGCATGGACGACGCCACGGTGAGTCACCGGCGTTCCTGCCAGCGCGGGGACGGCCACCGCCGAGGTCACTCCGGGGATGACCTCCACCGGGAGACCCGCGGCGGTAAGTGCGGTGAGCTCTTCGAAGCCGCGACCAAATACATAAGGATCGCCGCCCTTCAGACGCACCACGCGGCGGCCTGCCAGGGCGTGCTCGATGAGGACCTCGTTGATGCGCTCCTGGGCCACTTGGGCGCGGTAGGGGATCTTGGAGACGTCGATAAGCTCCTTGGCGTCAACATCACACAGCTTATCCAGCTGGGCAGTGGGGCCGAGGTGATCAGCCACGATGACCTCGGCTTCCTGCAGCGCCCGCATGCCGCGCACGGTGATGAGATCCCACGCGCCAGGGCCGCCGCCGACAAGGACTACCGGATGAATGCTCATGGCCACTCATCCTAGCTATGCTCGGGCCTATGACTTCCTATGACCCCGAATCCGTGAGCTTCTTTGACATCGCCCACGAAGGCGCGCAAGCTCGCGTGGTGGCCGCCGCCGTACCGGAGCTGGCTCGCGTGCTGGGTGGGCTGCGCCCGCGCAGCATCGTCGTCCTTGCCGCTGACCAGGTTTCCCGCGCCGCTGCCCACGTCGCCGTGGGCCTAGCCGAGCCCGCTGAGGTTCCCATCATGGTCAGCGAATCGCTGCCGCTCTTTACCGGTGCCCTCGACGTCGTGGTGGTGGCGGGGGATAGCCCATGGGCAGAGCGCGCGCTGCACGACGCCGCGCGCCGAGGGGCGACGACGATTCTGCTGAATGAAATCGAGGATGCTCCTGAGGACACCGTCGTCATCGACACCCTTCCCACGGCCGAAGGGATTTCACCGGTGCGCGCCATCACGGCCGTGCATGCGGTGAGCGCGGTGTTAAGCGAAGACCCGGTGTTGGTCTCCCGCCGGTTGGAGGACGTTGCCGATGCCGTGGACCGTGAGCTGGAAGCGCTGTCACCGCAGCGCGATTCCACGACGAACCCCGGGCGCGCGTTGCGTGAATTTGTGGAAGGCGGACGAATCATCCACAGCTGTGGACCCGATCCCTATGCGTTCTCGGAGGAGCGCACGCGGGTGCACCTCGACGCTCTCGTTGCCCGCATGGCGGGCACGCTGTGGGCAGTCCATGGGCTAGGCGGGACCGTCGTCGACGCGGAAGGCTTAGGGCCGATTCTGCAGACAAATCCGACGGACATCTTCTATGACCCGTTTGAATCGGAAGAGCCTTTGGTACCCTTGAAAATTGTTTTATGGGGACAGGAAGAGGCGAACCTTCCCCACTCGTTCGCAGCGGCGAGCGCCGATACCTCCTGTGGGGAATTGGCCCGCGCGCTGCAGTTGATTACGCGCAGTTATGCCGCGACCGCCTACGACGTGAAATAGAGGAAGTCAATGAAGTTGCTCACCAGTGCTGCCCGCAATTACTCGTGGGGCTCGCGCACGCTGATTCCGACGCTGCTCGGCGAGCCCGAGGCTCAAAGCCCGGTTGCTGAGCTGTGGTTTGGTGCGCACCCGGCGGATCCCTCAACGATTGAGGGAGAAAAGCTGGATGAGATCATCGCGGCGGATCCGCAAGGCCAGCTGGGGCAGCGGGTGGCTGACAAGTATGGCGCCGGCCTTCCCTTCTTGCTGAAGATTCTGGCGGCTGCAGAGCCGCTGTCGCTGCAGGCGCACCCTTCGAAGCGGCAGGCCGAGGAAGGTTTCGCCCGCGAGAACGCGGCGGGAATCGACCTCACGGCGTCAAACCGCAACTACAAGGATGACAACCACAAGCCAGAGCTCATCGTGGCGCTCACGGAGTTCTACGCCATGGCGGGTTTCCGTCCGCTAGCGCAGACCCGCAGCCTCTTTGCGGCCTTGGACTGCGAAGAACTGGCTCACTACGAGGGCATGCTCGACACCGATCCTGCCGCTGAAGGCGACAGCCTCCGCGCGCTGTTTACCACGTGGATTACGATCCCGGGTGCCAAGCGCAAGGAGCTGATCAGCGCGGTGGTAGCGGCGGGCGAGCGCCTGCGCGGCAACCAGGCGGGCGAGCCGTGGATGGCCACCGTGATGGCAACCGTGGCCAAGCTCAACGAGCAATATCCGGGGGATATCGGCGTGTTGGGCGCGTTGCTGCTCAATCACATCGTCCTGCAGCCGGGGGAGGCGATTTACCTTGACGCTGGGCAGCTGCATGCCTATGTCTCTGGCCTGGGTGTAGAGATCATGGCTAACTCCGATAACGTGCTGCGCGGTGGCCTGACCCCGAAGTTTGTTGACGTCCCCGAGCTGGTTAAAGTCCTCACCTACCAGGCGGCAGAAGATCCGCGCGTGGACCTGAAAGACGCAGCCGAGACAGGAGGCATAAAGGGTGCAGAGGCATGGTCCTACCCAGTGCCGATTGAGGAGTTCCTGCTGGATCGCGTCGAGCTTTCTGGTGAGGAGAGCGTCGAGGTCGACAGCGATGGCCCCATGATTGTGTTGTGCACCTCCGGCTCGGTGGCATTGAGCAATGCCGAGGCAGAAAACGTCAGCCTTGGCGCGGGTCACGCGGCGTGGATTCCCGCTAGCGACCCGGCCGCCATCGTTCGTTCCACCGGTGGCGAAGACGCCGAGGTGTTTATCGCCCGCGTTTAGTCGGCGGCCGTTTAGTTAACGGCGCGGGTATTAGGCGGACTGCGTCAATGCTGATGCGGCGGTAGTTTCGCCGTTGTCGGCTAAATGAGCAGCGGTGGGGGTCGCTGCGGAAGGCTCTGCCGCCGCGGGAGCATCATCCGTCGGCGCGGCGGGAGTCGGGGCGGCCTCGTTGGTGCGGTAAGCCGCGGATTCGCGCTCCACTGCTTCCACTACATCGGCGCCTTGTACCTCGCCGCCCTGTGGAGCGACATCGATAGGCTCGCCCTGTTGCGCTTTCGGCTCCGCATCAGGCGCGGGCGCGTTCTGAGTGAACCCGGCGGGGTGCGGGATGAAGGAGCCAAGCGGTTCAGGAACTCCAGTGTTCTGCGAGGGCGTAGGTTCCTTGGGTTGCGGCTGCTCAGCGGGCTGGCTGCCGTCCTGGTCCTCCACTGGGCCCTCTTGCGGCACGGCGGTCTGAGATTCCGGCGTGGCCGACGGCTGAGTGGGCTCGGAGCTTTGCTGAGGAGTACCCGGAATCGGTGTTTTGGAGGCCGGAGTAGAGCCGTCCGTTGGCGGCACGGCAGGGGCCGTGCTGACCGGCGCCTGCGGGTACGGATTGTTCGGAGTTGCCTGCGGCTGCTGGTTCTGCAGTGAGGAAACATTGTCCGGGCGGTAGACGGCCGTGGGGCCAACCGGCTCCGTGCGGTTCACCACGGCATTCGGTGCCAGGTAGGGATCCTCCGCCGGCGCGGCGACATTAGTTTTCGATTGCTTCGGTTGCGTGGATGTCGGGGCAGCCGTGGTGGTATAGGAATGCGTTGTCGAGGGAGCGGAAGACGCGGTGCTCGACACGGCGGTGGCAGCGGAGGGCTTAGACACGACGGATTCGGGCGCGCTCATGCGCCACACTGCGACGCCTACGGCGACGGCACAGAGGAGGCCGGCCGCGACAAAGACCAAGATGCGGCGTGAACTGCTCGTCATGCGGGGCGCTCTCCTTCCTGCACAAAAGCCTGCGTAAATGTCACAAGTCGGTAACAATGATAACACGAATCCGGAGATAGTAAATGGCCTGGGCAAAATTCCCCGTTTAGGCGTGGCATAGGGCAGTGGGCGAAATGCAGCATATGGAGGAGGACAGGAGGAGAGGCAGTCGGAAGACGGCACGGAGCGATGTGACCGTAATAAAACCGCGCTCTTGACCGAAGCCTTGCATGAGGGCATCTAAAGAATGGTAGAAATTGGATTAGATACCGGCTGCGCGGAGCGCCCGCCCGCGAAGCTGCACCGGCCCACCGTGGATACACGAACGCGGATAAAAACACAGACCCCTAATTCACTTAAGGATGAAGGAGAAAGCAATGAGCTCATGGGATGAGGACATCTTCGCCGACGAGGTCAACGTCGACTTCCTGGATGAACTGGCAGACCTTGAGGATGAAGAAATCGTTGCCGCGGTAGATGATGCCTGCGCGCTTGCGGTCTCGGGCGAAGAACAGACCGAGGAGGAGCAGCGTAACGCCTTGGCGGCGGCCACGATAGCCGCGATCTGGGCAGGCGCCCCGTTCAGCGCCGGAGAAGTCGTCGAAGACTATCCCTTCATCCGGGATCTCGCCGGATCCGGCAGCGAAAACCTCAACGAACATGCCCTGGAGTTGCTCGAAGAGGTCGAGGAAGACTACGACCTCGAGCCCTTCATCGAGGCCTTGTCCTAACGGCAGCACTAGGTACACGCTAGATATAACAGCATGCTGATCAGTATTGAAGGAATCGATGGCGCGGGTAAAAACACCATTACCCAGCGCCTGCGGGAAGAACTAGCCTGCGATGTCGAAGTCTTGAGCTTTCCCCGCTACGAAGAGTCCATCCATGCGCAGCTCGCGCAGGAGGCCCTGTATGGGCGTATGGGGGATCTGACCGATTCGGTCTATGGAATGGCTACGCTCTTTGCGCTGGATCGGCACGGAGCCAAAGAGCAGCTCCTTGCCGCCGCTGAGTCCACGGATAGCCTGCTCATCTTGGATCGCTATGTGGCGTCCAACGCTGCGTATTCCGCCGCGCGGGTCGGCGGTGAGCTCATCGTCGATTGGATCTATGAGCTCGAGTTTGAACGCTTCGGCCTGCCGGTGCCGCAGCTGCAGATCTTTTTGGATACCGACGTCGCCCTTGCCGGTCAGCGTGCCGTGGCCCGTGCAGCAGAGGATGAAGGGCGCAACCGCGACCGCTATGAGCGCGATGCCGCGTTGCAGTCACGCACGGCGGCCGCCTACCGTCGCCTAGCAGATCAGCAGTGGGCAGGGCGGTGGATCGCCACCGCGGATGCCGATATGATTATCCAAGCTGTCAAGGAGCTTGTAGGAGAACAATAAAGTGGCACCGAAAATCTTGGTCGTGGATGATGACCCGGCAATCGCCGAAATGCTCACCATCGTGCTCGAGGCAGAAGGACTGGAGCCTATTGCCGTTAACGATGGAAATGAGGCGATCCCGGCCTTCCGCGAGCATGACCCGGATCTGATCCTGTTGGATCTCATGCTTCCGGGCATGAATGGCGTGGATATTTGCCGCGCCATTCGTACTGAGTCCTCGGTGCCCATCGTCATGCTGACGGCGAAGACAGACACCGTTGATGTGGTTCTCGGCCTCGAATCGGGGGCGGATGATTACATCACCAAGCCCTTCAAACCGAAGGAGCTCATCGCTCGTATCCGCGCGCGCCTGCGTCGAATCGATGGAGGCACGGGAGAAATTATTGAGGTGGGGGACCTGCTTATCGACGTCCCCGAGCACACCGTTACCCGCAAGGGCGGCGAGGAGATCTCGCTGACTCCGCTGGAGTTCGACCTTCTTCTGGAGATGGCGCGCAAGCCCGGCCAGGTGCATACTCGCGAGGCGCTGCTTGAATCTGTCTGGGGTTACCGCCACGCGTCCGATACGCGCCTTGTCAACGTGCACGTCCAGCGCCTGCGCGCGAAGATTGAGCACGACCCCGAGGATCCACACATCGTCCTCACCGTGCGCGGCGTGGGGTATAAGACCGGGAAAACCGCCGAGTAAAGGACTGCCGCTATTTTTGGTTGGTTAAGGCGAGTCCGGGATGGCGTCGTCGAGCGCTGGCGCACCTCCCTGCAGACACGTGTCCTGGGCATGATGTTGGTGGCCTCCACGGTGGTCATGATCATCCTGGCCTACGCGCTGGTGTCGGTGCTGACGCAGCAGCTGGTGAGCCAGAAGGAGGACACGGCGCTACAGGAGCTCGATCGCGCCCGCGTGGCCGTGGAACAGCAGATCGATGCCACCGGTACGGCAAACTCAACGCAGGTGCGCATCAATTCTGCACGCGCCGCCTTGGGCCAATTATCGGCGCAACAACCCGACGCCCAGGCCGTGTATGAACCGGTCATCGTCGTGGAGAATTCCGACGGCACGGCCACGACGTCCCCGGAGGGCTACCGCATCCCCGACGGGATGCGCGAGCTCGTTGGCCGGGGCCAAGTCGTGCAGCAATACGCCACGGTGGACCAGCAATCGGGAGCAACCTACAACGCGCTGATGGTGGGCACGCCCATTGAAAGCGACATCCCGAATACCCAGGTCTACCTCGTATTGTCAATGGAATCTGAGGAATCCACGATGGCGCTCATGCGTGGTTTGCTCTCGGCTGCCGGAGTGGTGGTGGTTGTCCTCCTCGTTGGCATCGCCTGGCTGGCCACCCAGCAGGTGATCGTCCCGATTCGCTCCGCCTCCCGCATTGCGCAGCGCTTTGCTGCCGGCCACCTGCGTGAGCGCATGGTGGTCAACTCAGACGATGAAATGGGCCGCCTCGCCTCCTCCTTTAACGACATGGCAGATAAGCTGTCTAAGCAGATCACCCAACTGGAGGAGTATGGCGATCTCCAGCGGCAGTTCACTTCTGACGTGTCCCACGAGCTGCGCACGCCATTGACAACGGTGCGCATGGCGGCGGATGTCATCGCGGAAGATGCGGATGAATTCAACCCTTACACCAAGCGCTCGGCGGAGCTGCTCATCAAGGAGCTGGATCGCTTCGAGGACTTGCTCGCGGACCTGTTGGAGATCTCTCGCCACGATGCCGGCGTGGCTGACCTCTCCACGGCCTCCATCGACATTCGCTCCTGCGTGGACTCCGCGCTGAGCCAAGTGGAGCACCTCGCCTCGGAGCTCGGAGTGGAGGTCGTCGTTCATGTGCCGGAGGAACCCGTCGCCGTGGAATGCGATTCGCGTCGCGTCGAGCGCATCCTGCGCAACCTGCTCGCGAACGCCATCGACCACTCTGAGGGCAATCCCATCATCGTGGACGTCGGCGCGACTGAGGACGCCGTCGGCATCGCCGTCACCGACTCCGGTGTGGGGCTCAAGGAAGGCCAAGAAGAGCTGGTGTTCAACCGCTTCTGGCGCGCGGATTCTTCGCGCAAGCGCCATTCTGGTGGAACCGGCTTGGGCCTTGCCATCGCTCGCGAGGATGCCGTGCTCCATGGGGGCACGCTCGACGCCATCGGCTACTACGGTATAGGCTCGCGCTTCCGATTGATCCTTCCACGCACCCCGGGGCAGCAGGTGGAGTCCGAGCCCATTGCTCTGGAAGAGCCGGGGGCACCGAAGCCCATAGAAGCAGAGGAACAATCCGCTCTTGAGCTGAGCGCTGATCCGGAGGCTCCTGCGGTTAAAGCAGAAACGGACAACGGGATTGTGTGGCCCTCCGAGCGTGAGGCCCGCGCCGTGGAGCCGCCTTTTAACCAAGACAGCGTGTCCGACTTCGAGGAGGAGGCTCAGCGATGATTCCAGCCCGCCGCCCGCTCGCAGTACTCAGTTGCGTCGCACTCACCGCTCTCGTTGGTTGTTCGACGTTGCCACATAACACCGATCCGCAGGTGATTAGTACCTTCGAACCGCATGACCGGGCCGACGATGCCGTCGTCGAGCCGCGCGCCGATAGCGAACCTGACTTGCTTGTCCGTGACTTCTATTCGGCCGTGGCGATTCCCACCGGAAACTACGCTGCCGCACGCACCTTCCTTTCCTCTGAGATAGCCAATTCTTGGGACCCTACTGACACCGTTCTCGTGGTGGACTCCATCGATCTGGTGACCTCGAACATGGAGGACGGTGCCCTGGAGTATTCGGTGCGCGGCAATATCATCGGCCGTCTGGCCAACGGCGGGGCCTATGTCCCCGATAACTCGCGTCTTGAGGCGACCGTTCGGCTGCGCCAATTCAATGGGCAATGGCGCATTACGGATCTGCCTACCGGTGCCGTGATTGAGCGCACCGAATTGCGCAATCGCTATCGCCCGCAGTCGCTGTACTTTTTCGATACGACTCAACGCCTGCTTGTGGCGGATCGTCGCTGGCTTTATTCGGGAAAGGATTCGATTGCCTCGGAGCTGGTCACGCTGTTGCTGCAGGGACCATCCTCCGATATCGCGCCGGCAACTTCCAGCCTGATCCCCAAGGACGCCACCTTTTTGGGAATCAATGATGGAGTCTATGAGTTCAGCGGCATGGCTTCGATGACTCAGGAGGAGCGCCTTAAGTTCGCCGCCCAGCTGGTGTGGACCCTCAACAACGCCGAGATCACGAACTCCGTCCGCGCCACCATCGATGGCAGCCCGCTTGTGGATGGCATGGAGGAGATGACCATTGATGATTTCGCGGAGTTTAACCCCGAGGTAGCCGCCCAATCGGTGCCCAAGCTTTATGCAGTCAACGATGGTTCGCTGCTTGAGGTTAAGGGTGAAGGCAGCGCCGAGGTGCCGGGCATGGCCGGGCAGATTCATGACATTCAGTCCGCCGATATCTCCGATGAGGGGATGGTGGCCGCCGTGCGCAAGCGCTCCGAGAAGGAGTCGCAGCTAACGATGGGCGAGCTGGGCCACGAGCTCGAGAATTCGATCAAGGGCGAGACTTTGGCCCGCCCCACTTTTGAGGTGGGCGGCCAGGTGGCGTGGACCGTCGTCGACGGCAAACACGTGGTCCGCGTGACGCGTTCTCCGGCCACCGGAGAGCTGAGCACCGCCGAGGTTGACACCTCTGCGTTGGAGAACGTGGAGGGAGAGATTTCGGTCATCCGTCTGTCACTCACGGGAGCGCGTATAGCCATGATTATCGACGGCAGCGTGTACACCGGTGTGGTTGCCCGCGCGACGTCGGGAGAGCGCCGCATTGTCAACGTCCACCAGGTGGGCCCGGAGCTGACCGGTTCGGCGCTGTCGGTGGAGTGGCAGACGGACGGCTCCCTGCTCGTGGGTACCTCCGCTTCGAATTCTCCGGTGTGGCGCATCGAGCAGGATGGTTCTTCGGCAACAACACTGCCTACCGGAAACATCACCGCGCCCGTGGTGGCGGTGGCGTCCTCACCGTCGACGCACTACGTCACCGATGCGCACGCCCTGTTGCAGCTTCCTGCGGGCGGGTCCGAGCGCTCCTATTGGCGTGAGGTCGAAGGTCTGCAGGGCGTGCGCTCCTCACCCATCATCGCGCGCTAGAGTCGCGCTAGAGTGGGGCGCATGCCGAAAAACCGGGGGATAGGGGAGGCCGCCGCCGCATTTCTGGAGCTGTTCCTGCCGCGCCCGTGCGCGGGGTGTGGCGGTGAGACCACTGCAGGCGGGGTGCTGTGCACGGCCTGCCAGGAACACCTTCGACAGGTGCCACGCCGCGTGGAACGTCCGCAGCCTCTAGGTTTTCCGGCCTGGGCCCTTGGCCCCTATTCCGATACTCGCCGTGGGGTCATCATCGCAATGAAGGAGCGCGGGCACCAGGCGGTGCGAGCTCACCTCGGTGCGGTGTTGGCTGCCGGAATCGAGTACCTGCGCGCACGCGGCGATATTCCGGAGACCGCGCTGCTCGTGCCGGCGCCCACACGCGCGTCGTCGGCCCGCCAGCGCGGTGGTGATCCCGTCGCTGCGCTGTGCCAGGCGGCGTCCGCCCGGCTTCCGGGCTGGGACGTGGTCAATGCCTTGAGCACGGCCGAAGGTAGTGCGGACCAGTCGCAGCTCGGCGCGGTGGAACGCGCCGACAATATGCGCAGGGCAGTGCTCTTGCGGCCTTGTGCCCGCGAGCTGGTGGGACGCAGTGTGCTGCTTGTCGACGACGTCATCACGACCGGAGCAACTCTTCGCGCCAGCGCCGCTCGCGTGTGGGCCATCGGGGGTGACGTGGCCGGTGCGATTGTGCTGGCAGATGCGTAGGGAGGGGCGTCGCCAAGCATGCGCAGAGGGGGCCACTGACCGGGTTGGTTATGACCAGTGGTAGCATGAGGGGTGTCACAGGGAAGCGGGCATCAAGCCCCTCATCACAGGGCTGTGAGCGTCCGCAGAATGTGCAGTCATTCAGTCCCCACGAGAATAGGGAGGCATTTAATGTCCCAGCAGACCAACGCTCAGGTCACCATCACCGGCCGCAACGTGGAGGTTCCGGAGCACTTCCAGGATCGCGTCACTGAAAAGCTGGCCAAGATCGAGCGTCTTGATCCGACCCTGACGTTCTTCCACGTGGAGCTGCAGCACGAGCCGAACCCGCGCCGCGAGTCCGAGGCTGAGCGCCTGCAGATCACCGCCACCGGTAAGGGCCACATCGCACGCGCCGAGGCCAAGGAAGATTCCTTCTACGCGGCGCTCGAAACCGCCCTGGGCAAGATGGAGCGCTCCCTGCGCAAGGTCAAGGTACGTCGCGAGAACGTGAAGTCCGGCCACCGCGCTCAGAAGGGTACTGGTGAGATTGCTGCTGAGCTGGTCGCAGAGGCTGAAGCAGCCAAGCCGGCCAAGGAAGAGCGCTACATCGACCCCTACGCAGAGACCGTCGAGGACGTTCGCCCGGGCCAGGTTGTGCGCTTCAAGGAGCACCCAGCTACCCCGATGTCTGTTGATGATGCACTCAGCGAGATGGAGCTGGTTGGTCACGACTTCTACCTCTTCATCAACGAAGAGAACAACAAGCCTTCCGTGGTCTACCGCCGCCACGCATTCGACTACGGTCTCATCTCCCTGACGGATGCTGATGCTTAAGGCCTAAGCCTTCAAGGGCCTAGCGCCCCAACCCACAGGCTCCCTGCCCCGCAGCGCACGCGCGCAGCAGGGCAGGGAGCCTTCTTATGCCTCTATTAACATCTATTAATCCCTGTCTGCTGAGCTTTGCGTGGGGAGGAGGCCGCAAGAGGGGCGCGGGGCAGTGGCCGGATTCGCACTTTGGGTTGGGTGGCGAATCATTACAGAAAAGCTAGTGAGTACAATGGCGACGAGTTAACTTATTTGTCGCGACAAGAAGGATTATCTAGACGTGTTTGGACTTTCCAAGCTGCTCCGTGCCGGTGAGGGACGCACCGTCAAGCGCCTGGCTAAAATTGCAGATGATGTTATTGCCCTAGAAGATAAATTCGCGGCGCTGTCGGATGATGAGCTAAAGGCTAAGACCGACGAGTTTAAGAAGCGCCTGGCGGACGGCGAGAAGATGAATGACATTCTTCTCGAAGCCTTTGCCACCGTGCGTGAGGCAGCCTGGCGAGTGCTCGACCAGAAGCACTACAAGGTGCAGATCATGGGCGGTGCAGCCCTGCACTTCGGCAACGTCGCCGAGATGCGCACCGGTGAGGGCAAGACCCTGACCTCCTTGCTGCCGGCCTACCTCAATGCGCTGGAGGGCAAGGGCGTGCACATCGTGACGGTCAACGATTACCTGGCCAAGCGTGACGCCGAGATGATGGGCCGTGTCCACCGCTGGCTGGGCCTTACCGTGGGCGTCATCCTTTCTGAGATGCGCCCTGCGGATCGCAAGGAAGCATATGCGTGCGATATTACGTACGGCACCAACAACGAGCTGGGCTTTGACTACCTCCGCGACAACATGGTCCGCTCGCTCAATGACACGGTCCAGCGCGGCCATAATTTCTGCATCGTGGATGAGGTTGACTCCATCCTTATCGATGAGGCCCGTACCCCGCTCATCATTTCCGGTCCGGTTGACGGCTCCTCCCAGTTCTACGGCGTCTTCTCCCAGCTGGCGCCGAAGATGCGCGAAGGCATCCACTACGAGGTGGACCACAAGAAGCGCACCATCGGTGTGCTGGAGGAAGGCGTGGAATTCGTTGAGGACCAGCTGGGCATTGAGAACCTCTACGCCCCAGAGCATTCCCAGCTGGTGTCCTACCTCAACAACGCCCTGAAGGCCAAGGAGCTTTTCACCCGTGATAAGGACTACATCGTCCGCAACGGCGAGGTTCTCATCGTGGATAGCTTCACCGGTCGCGTGCTTGCTGGCCGTCGCTATAACGAGGGCATGCACCAGGCCATTGAGGCTAAGGAAGATGTGGAGATTAAGAACGAGAACCAGACTCTGGCCACCGTTACGCTCCAGAACTACTTCCGCCTGTACGAGAAGATTTCCGGCATGACCGGTACCGCAGAGACCGAGGCAGCCGAGCTGCACTCCATCTATGGTCTGGATGTGGTTCCGATTCCGACGAACAAGCCGAACCAACGTATCGACCACTCCGACCGTATCTACAAGACCCAAGAGGCGAAGTTCGCCGCGGTGGTTGATGACATTGAGGAACACGTCGCCGAAGGCCAGCCGGTGCTGGTGGGTACAACCTCGGTGGAGCGCTCCGAATACCTCTCCCAGTTGTTGAGCAAGCGCGGGATCAAGCACTCGGTGCTTAACGCCAAGCACCACGAGGAAGAGGGCCAGATCGTCGCCCGTGCCGGTCGCCCCGGCACCGTTACCGTAGCCACCAACATGGCTGGCCGTGGTACCGATATCGTGCTCGGCGGTAACCCCGAGGTCATCCTGGATGAAAAGCTGCGCGATCGCGGCCTCGATCCCTTCGAAGATGAAGAGAAGTACCAGGAGGCCTGGGACGCCGAAATCGATCGCGAAAAGGAACACTCCAAGAAGCTGGGTGACCAGGTCCGCGAGGCCGGCGGACTGTACGTGCTGGGCACCGAGCGTCACGAGTCGCGTCGTATTGATAACCAGCTGCGCGGCCGTACCGGACGCCAGGGTGACCCGGGCGAGACCCGCTTCTACCTGTCCATGCGTGATGAGCTCATGGTGCGCTTCGTGGGCCAGTCCATGGAGAACATGATGAACCGCCTCAATGTGCCGGATGACGTGCCAATTGAGGCCAAGATGGTGTCCAACTCTATTAAGGGCGCACAGGCGCAGGTCGAGAACCAGAACTTTGAGATGCGTAAGAACGTGCTCAAGTACGACGAGGTGCTGAACGAACAGCGCAAGGTGGTTTACGCTACCCGCCACGACATCCTTGAGGCCAGCGACATCAAGGACAACATCCGCGAGATGATCGACGACACCGTGTCTGCCTACGTGGCGGGTGCTACGGCCACCGGCTATGTGGAGGACTGGAACCTCGACGAGCTGTGGAATGCCTTGGAGTCCCTGTATGGGCCGACCAAGACGCATGAGGAGCTTGTCGACGGTACCGAGTACGGCTCCGCCGGCGAAATCTCCGCCGAGCAGCTGCGCGATGCACTGGTGGCTGATGCCAACTCCGAGTACGACAAACTTGAAGAGTCCGTCAGCGGCATCGGCGGCGAGAGCCAGATGCGCAATGCAGAACGCATGATCATCTTGCCGATCATTGATCAGAAGTGGCGTGAGCACCTCTATGAGATGGACTACCTCAAGGAGGGCATTGGACTGCGTGCAATGGCACAACGTGATCCTCTGGTGGAATACCAGAAGGAGGGCGGCGACATGTTCAACGCCATGAACGAAGCTGTGAAGGAAGAAACTGTGCGCCAGCTGTTTATGTTGCGTAAACAGTTCAAGGCTCAGGAAGAGGCGAACGCCGCGGACGAGGCGGAAGCCTAGTAAATGCCAACACCACAGCGTTATTGAGCGCTGAGGTGCAGCGAGGCGCCGTGTGGGAAGTGCTCCCCGCGGCGTCTTTTTTATTGGAGGCACTTAGGTATATACTGGCAAATTAGTAATTATTATTCTTCGGAGGTTGAGTGAGTATGCGCCGCTTGTCTGTGCGAGTAGGTCTATCCGTGTTCGCATCTGCCACCCTGCTGGGTGGCGGCGCGGCTGCATCTGCTGTGGAGCTTGCTCCCGAAGAACACTGCCAGCTCTCTTCTGTCTTGAGCTCGCAGGGAGATGAATCCGCCAAGGACACGGTACTCAGCTCCCAGGACATTGTTCCCACCGAGTGTGGCGCAGTGGCCACGCCGGAAAGTGCGGAAGAATCCACCAAGAAATCACCGGTAGTGGGGGCCACGATGTTCGGCGGTATCAGTTTGGCTTTGGTGAGTGCTTCCGCTGCATTCGCGGGCATCGACTGGACGCCAATCTTGATCAAGCTGGGGTCGCTTTTCTAAACTTCCGGCTCCCCATTGCCGTGGGGATGCATGCCGACTGAAAGCAACCGGAAGGAACTCAGGTGCCGTCCAACGGCGGCGCCGGTAAAGGCGCGTCGCGTCGATCCCATCAGCACCGAGCCGAAGAACTCGCCATTCGAGCGCGCATGCAAGCTACGCAGCGCCATCCCTCCGCGCCACTCCGAAGACGCCTGGGCCTTCCGCCAAGCACGGACATGGTTTGCAATTTCCGGTGCAAAACGTGGGTTGTTGAGATGACTCAAAGGCCGCAGCGCGGCGGCAACTTCTAGAACTATGACTACAAGCCCGTGGATCTCTTTCCGCGTAGCGAGGTCACCCGCAGTAGGTTGACGCTCGTAGCGGATACGTTGTGGGGCGACATACAGCTGCAAATGGCTCATGCCAGGGATGGGGGTGTACATGGGGATCGCGTCCTCTTCCGCGATAAGCGGGGCGGAGGAGTGCACGAAGGCTAGGTTCGGGGCGGGCGCGGTGAAGGAAGGTGGACGCACGTTCATTGTGCCACGGTAGGCCTATATGCGGCTAGAGCACTGCAGTGCATAAGCCGGTGAGAGCGGGCAGGCGGTATGTTCGCTATACTTTCGGACGATAAACACAGTTCAATGCGAAGGGTAGATAATATGCGTGGACTCATCGTCGATTTTGTAGGCGTTCTTGACGGCACCGAAGAAGACGTCAAGCGCTGGCGGGATCTGTTCGCCGCCGCGAAATCAAACGGAGTTGCCACCGCAATCCTTTCCAACGATCCGGGCGGCCCGGGCGCTGAGCACATTCGTGAGTGGGAATACCGCGGCATCGTTGATGCCGTTGTGCTTTCTGGTGAGGTCGGCGCTGAGAAGCCGGAGCGCGCTGCTTTCCAAGCCGCAGCGGATGCCATTGATCTGCCGATTAATGACTGTGTCATGGTGGATGACTCCATCGTTAACGTACGTGCGGCGGTGGAAAACGGCATGGTCGGCATGCTCTACACCGTCTTCGACCGCACGAGCGTAGAGGTTCAGGCAGTCTTCGACATTGAAGGTGAGTTCTAAGTGTCGAAGGATGTGCGCGTCTTCCTGCCGGCAACCTTTTCCATGTTGGCTGAGCTCGAGGAAACCGGCCAGCTTACTGCCCGCAGCGGCTGGGGTTTTGCGCTAACCCCCGCGCTGCGCGAGTTCTACACCGAGGGTGACGAGGAAGAGATCGAATACTCCGCTTTCCTCGAAGCATCTATGGCTTCGCTGAGGCTCTTGGCTATCGGTGATGAGGAGAAGTTTCCGCACCGCCGAGTCGTCATTTCCGTCGACGTGGACGAGTCCGTGGTGACCCCGAAGCCGGACATGGGGGAACCGGTCGTGGCGCTGGATCCCGCGACCATCACGAAGGACAATCTTCAGGCCATCCACGTGGACATCGAAGAGTCCGAAGCCACTACTGCCAAGGCTATCGACGCCATCGATAACGCCGACCTTGGTGACGAAGATGCTGAGCTCGCCGTCGGTGATGCCCTGGATAATTTCATGGCCTTCTATGACCCGACCGAATTGCCTATCCTCGTGGAGCTTCTCTAAGCATTTTCTGGGCTTTCATCGCCGTGGGCTCATGCATGGTGCTAATCTGAGCCTTTATTGTCGTCGCCAGAAAAGGAGCACCACCATGAAGGCAACTCGCTTTGCTAGCCTTGTCACCGCTGCGGCCCTGAGCACCGCATCTCTCGTCTCAGCGCCAGCTGCCGGAGCTGAGGAAGCAGTAGCGCCGACAGTGCAGACTAACCAGACCGCGCAGGGGAGCTCTCTTCAAGGAACTGCTAACAACAAACCGGACCCCAGCAATCCGGACCCCGACATGGCCGTGATGCCTAAGACTCCGTGGCTGCGAATTCTTGAGGGTTCCTCGCAGGGGCCGGCAGGCGTTATTATCGCCATCCTTTTCGGCATCGTGAGCATCGGTCTGGCCGCGTACAAGGAGTTCGGTGATTACCTGCCCAAGCTGGGCTAAATGCTGATAGCCTGCAGGGGTAATAGTCAGCCTGATCGAAAGGTCCCCTCAGCATGTCTTCCTCTCGTCTTCGCCGGGTAGTTGCCGTCTCTACCGTGTCTGTTGCTGTCCTAGCCAGCGGTGTCGTTGCCCCCACGGCCGGAGCCGTGACCACTTCCATCAAGGATGAAAAGTGCACCATTACCTTGAGCGAGGAGGAGGCGAGCGATCTTAAGAATGCGGAGTCGAAGGACAACGATGTCGATAGCAGCCTGCTGAAGGATGGCCTTAAGATTCTTCCCAAGGACGCCGAAAAGCGTGCACGTGACGTGGAGAATCAGTCGGAAGAGCTCTACCGTGCCCTAGCTGGCTATGAGGTAGATGCTGAACTCGGTGGTGAGGAATCCGCCAAGCGCGCCAAGAACAACATTGCGGTGGCGGAGACCTTCCGCAAGATTGCACCCGACTACGTTAAAGCTCTCAACGCCTGTGCGAAGAAAGAAGAGCTCAATAAGGAACAAGAAGGCGGTGGCAACACCTCCTCCAACATTGACACGGGCGGCGCTGTCATCCTCGGGGTTTCCGGTGGCTTGGCCGTGATCCTCATGGCTCTTCGCGCGGCAGGCCCCTACCTGAAGACCGTCCTGCCGCCGCAGCTGACGGCAATGCTCCCGATCTAAAGCCTCGGTGCCTTAAGAACGCGCAAGCCCCTTCCTATAGGAAGCTTCGGGCTTAAGGCCCTATAGGCCTTAAGCCCAGTCAACATTGGTGCGCAGGGACGCCAGCAGGGTGCGCACTGCATCGCGACGGCGCGCAGAAGCCGTGCCCTCTTCGATGCGTAGGTCGAGCCCGCATTCGGGGTCCGCGGGTGGCCCGGCATGCGTGCAGCCACGCGGGCAGTCCTCGATGGCTTCGGCAAGATCGTCGAAGACCTCAATAACGTTTTCCGCGTCAATGTGGGCTAAGCCGAAGGAGCGGATGCCGGGGGTGTCAATGATCCAGCCGCCGTGTGGTGTGCTTCCTTCAGCGGGCAAACGCAACGCTACCGACTGCGTCGACGTGTGCCGGCCCTTGCCCACGGCGGAAACCTCGCCGGTCTCCCGGTTGGCATCCGGAACAAGCCGGTTCACCAGGGTGGACTTTCCCACGCCCGAGTGGCCGATGAGGGCGGTGACGTGGCCGTCGATTGCCGCACAGACTTGCTCTAGCCCGTCGTCGACGCCAGCCTCCACCACGGTGACATCCAGATCCGCAAACTCCTGTGCAAACGGGGTGGGATCAGTGAGGTCTGTCTTCGTCAGACACAGCACCGGCTGGATATTTCCGGCAAAGGCAGCGATCAAAGCACGCTCCACGAACCCGGAGCGCGGCGGCGGATCGGCCACGGCGCTCACGATGAGTAGGCGGTCGGCGTTTGCTACCACGATGCGCTCATAAGGGTCGGTGTCATCTGCGGTGCGCCGGAGGACGGAGCGGCGCTCCTCGAGCTTCACGATGCGTGCGAGGGTGTCTTTCTTACCCGAGGTATCGCCTACGACGCCGACCCGATCACCAACCTCGACCGGAGTGCGGCCCATTTCGCGGGCGCGCATAGCGGTAACCACGGGGCCGTCGTTATCAAGCGCGACACCCCAGCGCCCGCGGTCTTTGGTGATGACCATGCCAAACTTGGCATCCTTGTGCTTCGGGCGGTCCTTCGTGCGCGGTCGCGACCCCTTTCCGGGCCGGATGCGGACGTCGGATTCGTCGTAGCTACTTGCGCGCCTAGCCACGGATCATGGCCTCCCACATATCAGCAAAGCCAGGCAGAGTCTTGGACGTGGTGTCAATATCCTCGACCTGGACGCCGTCAACGGCCAACCCGATAATGGCTCCGGCTGTCGCCATGCGGTGATCCGCATAGGAATGCCATACCCCGCCGTGGAGTGGGGCAGGGGTGATGCGGAGGCCGTCGTCAAGTTCGGTGACGTTGCCACCAAGGGCGTTGATCTCCGCAGCGAGAGCCGCCAGGCGGTCCGTCTCGTGGCCACGCAGGTGTGCGATGCCAGTCAGCGTCGACGGGGTGGAAGCTAGCGCGCAGAGCGCAGCCACAGTGGGGGTGAGCTCACCGATATCGCCCATGTCGAGATCGATGCCGCGCAGGCTGCGCAAGCCTTCCTGCGGGCCGGTCACCTTTAGGTAAGACTCTTCGCCGGGAGCCTGGGGGACATACTCGACCTTCGCGCCCATCTGCTCCAGGATGCCTCGGAAGGCATCACCCGGCTGGTGGGTTTCCTCCGGCCAGTTCGGAATGCTCACGCTGCCGCCAGAGACGGCGGCAGCGGCAAGGAACGGAGTGGCGTTGGAAAGATCCGGTTCAATGCGCCACTCGCGGCCTTCAATCTCACCATGGCGCACGTCCCAGGTGTCCTCGCCCACCTCGACGTGGACACCGGCTTCGCGCAGCATACCGACGGTCATCAGGATGTGTGGCTGGGAGGGCACTGTGCCGCCTTCGTGGCGCACGATCAGTCCATTGCGGTAGTGTGCGCCGGCTAGGAGCAGACCGGAGACGAACTGGGAGGAGGCGGACGCATCGATGGTGACCTCGCCGCCCTCCGGAACGCCGTGGGGGGTGATGGTCAGCGGCAGGCTGTCGCCCACAATGTCCACGCCCAGCTCACGCAGAGCCGCGGTCATCGTGGACATGGGGCGATTGCGGGCATAAGGGTCACCGTCGATGACAACGGGGCCATCCGCTAGCGCTGCCACCGGTGGTAAAAAGCGCATAATTGTGCCGGCTAGGCCGCAATCTACCTTCGCTCCATGCAGCTTTCCGGGAGTCACATGAAGATGCGAGCCTTGTTCGGAGATACCCACGCCCATGGCCTGCAAGGCCTCCTTCATCAGGTTGGTATCGCGGGAGACCAGCGGGTGATAGACGATAGACGGGGAGTCAGCCAGCGCAGCAAGGATGAGGGCGCGGTTGGTCATCGATTTTGACCCGGGGAGGTTTTGCGCCCAGGACAATGGCCCAGACGGTTGGGGTGCGCTCCAGAATTCAGACATGTAGTCCATAATAAAGGGCATGTGCGGAAGATTTGTTCTGTTCACCGAGTCCCTACTGGAACAAGTAGGCGCGTGGGAGTCCATCACGGAGGTCCACGCACCGGAAGGTCTGCCACCGGCGCGGTATAACATCGCCCCAACCCAGACCATCGCCATCGTCCGAGTTGAGGAGCATACCGCTCGCGTGGAACCTGCGCGTTGGGGGCTTATTCCGCACTGGAAGAAAGATCTGGACGGCCCGCCGCTATTCAATGCACGCGCGGAGACCGTGGCGAAGAAACCCTCCTTCCGCGATGCCTTCAAGGCACAGCGCTGCGTCATCCCGCTGGACGGCTATTACGAGTGGAAGGCTGGGGAGGACAAGAAATCCAAGAAGCAGCCTTATTACGTCACCGGCCCTGATGGCCTGCTGTGGGCAGCAGGGCTATGGGCCACGGGCATGGATAGGCTGTCGGCCACGATGGTGACCACGGTTGCCACGGAGGAGATGGCATGGCTGCACCACCGGCTGCCCAAGTTTTTGACCACGGAGGAAATCGCGCCCTGGCTGGCGGGGGAGGCGCTTCTGGAGCCGAGCACCGTGCGGGGCTTTCAGGCACGCCCCGCGGACCCGGCGGTGGGCAATGTGTGCAACGACTACGCAGAGCTTATCGACGAACCACCGTCGACCACCTTGTTCTAACTCGCCCGGCGACCGGCTAACGCCGGTGGAATCTGCCAGACATGTGGTTGGATACTGGTATGGACAGAAGGCATATTGTCGACCGATTGTCGGATGCTCGCATGCAACCGTTTTTGGATGAGTGTGGCGGGAACTGTAAGCGCGCGCTGGCGTTATATGGATGGCATGCAGAGTTATCGTCTGCTGTTAAAGATGTTTTGGCGTTAACAGAAATCTTTCTGAGAAACGCAATTGACAAGGAATTGCTTGCTTGGAACGCCCGTAATAATGGTCCTCAAAGCTGGCTACTTGATCCGCCTCCTCGCCCCTTGCGTTCGATTGTCGGCTCCCAGAGGGAAAGGGCGATTAAGCGTGCACAAGCAGCGGTAGATTGCCGTCCTTCATCTCATCCTCGTCACGGTTGTGCTATCACTCATGATGATGTGCTTTCCCATACGACTTTCGGTCTTTGGCGTACGCTACTACCGAATCATCACCCTAATGCTAATCATGCTGCACCCGAGAATGTAGGACGACAAGTTTTATGGAATCAGGCTATTAAGTCTGCGTTCCCTAACGTGACCGACCCCGACGGATCGATTACGTATTGGAACGTATCGCACTGTAACGATTTGCGTAATAAAGTCGCTCACATGGACAGTCTTCTGAATGTGAACGTGATTGTCGAATCGCGGAGAGCGTTTGAATTGATTGATTCGATGGATCATCAAATTGCAACGTGGGTGTCGTCCCGAAGCCAGGTATCAAAGGTATTTAATAAGCGTCCTGGTCAATAAAAAAGAGCCATCTGGCGCATACGTCCAGAAGACCCTTTTTAGTCATAGCAAGGGACCATGTCCTTGCTTTCTGACTCTGACTATAGGTGGCACGTCCCCGTGATGTCAAGATTTTTGACTAGTACGGCTATTCCACCGCCGTAAACGTCCAAAAAGCCACTAGACATCACAGTTCTAGCGCGTGAGGTTTAGGCGGCGAGCACGTCAGCGAAGGAAAGGTCGAGTACACGAGGGAGATCCTCCGGGTTCATCTCGATGTCGAGTCCCCGTTTGCCGCCGGAGAAAAAGATGGTGTCGAAAAGCAGTGCCGTTTCATCAACCACTGTCGGGAGGATGTGCTTGTGTCCCAGCGGGGAGATGCCGCCGGGGATGTAGCCGGAGGATTTGGAGGCGTCGGCAGGCGCGGCCATCGTGGCCTTAGAAGCGCCGAAGGCAGCGGCGGCCTTCTTGAGGCTGAGCTGGTAGGTAACCGGAAGGACGCACACGGCGAGCTGGCGCTTGGGGCCTTTGCCGGCGCTCAGGTCGATGACGAGGGTTTTGAAGATGCGCTCAGGCTCGACGTCGAGCGCCGCCGCGGCCGCGTCGCCGAAGTGCTCGCGGCCACCGTCGAAGGTGGAGACACTGTGGTCGATTCCTGCCTCTTCGAGGATTTTGAGAGCGGGGGTAGCGGCGTGCGGGGTCTTCTTGGCCATAGAATCCACCCTAGTCCGGAGCGCTAGGATGGTGAGCATGGCCACCGAAACGACGAGCGAGACGCTTCAGAAACAGCGATTGTTTGAGGAGCAAGCCTTGCCCTTGCTGGACCAACTGTACGGCGGAGCGATGCGCCTAACGCGCAACCCCCAGGATGCAGAGGATCTCATCCAGGAGACCTACCTCAAGGCCTATAGCAACTTTGATTCCTTCAAACAGGGGACGAATCTCAAGGCCTGGCTGTATCGCATCATGACGAATACCTACATCAACTCCTACCGGAAGGCCAAGCGCCGTCCGCTGGAATCCTCAGCGGATGAGCTGAGCGACTTTCAGCTGTATACCACGGCCGGGCATGACTCCACGGGCTTGGAATCGGCGGAGGTCGAGGCCCTCAAGCAGATGCCGGATTCGGAGATTTCCGAGGCCATGAATGACCTACCGGAGGACTACCGCATGGTGGTGTACTACGCGGATGTAGTGGGCCTGGCCTATAAGGAAATCGCGGATGTGATGGGTACACCGTTGGGAACGGTGATGAGCCGCCTCCACCGCGGAAGAAAACTGCTTCGCGAGGCGTTGAAGGACGTAGCACGAGAAAAAGGCATTGGTCGCAACCACCCAGAGATGGAGGAGAAGTAATGGAACGCGCAACAGGACGCAATTGCGGTGCGTGTAACTCTCCGAGCTATGGCAATCCGCGAGCATCTTGCGCAGTGCGATGCCTGCCAGCAACGCCTTGAGAGCGAGGAAGTAGTTCGGGCACTCGTACGCAAGTGCTGTGGGGGACAGGCCGCGCCGCAGTCGCTGCGCCAGCGCATTAGCGTGCAGATTACGAGGACTGAAATTACCTGGGGATAAGCAAAGGACTCGTTCCCGCCCACGGTGGTGGGGTGAGGAACGAGCCCTGAATGCTGACGTTATGCGTTAGGACGCTTGCCGCGGTTAGCGGACTTCTTGCGGCGATCCTTGCGCTTACGGCCACGCTTGCTCATCGCGTACTCCTTCTGTTAAGGGTAAATGAACTTATTCAACTGTAGCGGCAGGGTATGCCTGGGTGTTAATCGGGGGTGTGTCTGTTTAGGCAGATACGCGGGCACGGCCGCGGCTGCGGTTGCGGCGCTTGATAGCGCGGCGCTCCTCCTCAGAAAGGCCGCCCCACACGCCGGCATCCTGGCCGGACTCGAGGGCCCACTTGAGGCAGGAAGAGGCAACTGGGCAGCGGTTGCAGACCAGCTTGGCCTTAGCGATCTGGGTGAGTGCGGGGCCGGAGTTACCGACAGGGAAGAAGAGCTCCGGGTCCTCGTCGCGGCAAACGGCTTCGTGGCGCCAATCCATGATTGAAATCTCCTAACAAATTTTTGACAGCAGTGGGCGAAGTAGGCGCACCAAGGGCAGTCCACGGTGGTGAACTGAACTGAGTGCTACTGGGTGTAAGTGGACTGGTCTGCGGTCAGTGGGGCCCTGTCTCGAGTTAGGGCCAGCGTCGACGCCGCCGTGGTTCACTTTCTGTTAACTCGAAGGATTCTCCGGGTTAAGAACTGATTTAACAGCTCGTTGTTTTTGCTACCTGAGAATAATGACACGTTTACTCAAAGTCCGCTAGGGGTAAAGGGAGAAAAGTGTCCAACGTCACTAAATAAATTCTTCCAATTTGCACTTTTCTAATGGGTGGGCGGCTGTAAGAAACCTGTCAGTAGCGTCTCTACCTGCGGCGACGGGGAGATTGGGGTGAGTGTGGTGACCTGGATCGCGTCAAATCCAGATCCTCCTCGCTGCCCCCGAAAACACAGCAGGAGGAAAGCCGAAGCTGAGTACAGGACGTGCGAGTACCGCGGCGGCCGAATTGGCAGAGGGTGAAGCTTTGGCGTGGAGACTGCCTAAACCATGGGGCAGGGAAGTAGACTAAACGCCCGTGAATAAGAAGAAGAACCAGCCCTCAACGACACCTGACCGAGCTGCCGGAAACCGTGCACCGCGTACGGTGATGGCGGCTGCCGGCATCGCCGTGGTCCAATCCATCGCGGTTATCATTTTCGGCATCTTCCTCATCGTCCGTGAGGTTGCTGGAGCTGAGAACGGCTCCATGGTGTCCGATTCCGGCGCATCGAGCTTCGTGGGCCTGGGCACTGCCATCTTCATCTTTATCGTGTTCGGCTTTGTCATCGTCGGCTCGTGGGCCTTCGTCAAAGGCAAACGCTGGGGCCGCGGAGCCATCGTGCTGGTGGAATTCATCCTGGGCGCCATGGCTTTTCAGATGTTTAACGGCGGCTCAGCGCTGCTAGGCATCGTGACCTTGGCAAGCGCCGGGCTCGTCCTATACCTGCTTATGGCGCGGCCCGAGACGGCGCAGTGGGCTGAAAGCCACTTTTAGTAGGGCATGTCTAGGCGGCGGTGAGCGCCACAGCGGTGTCGCCGCGCTGCTCAACGATGACCGTGCCCGCTAGCGTTAGCGAAATCGGGCCGGAATAGCCGTCACGGTCAACGGGGATGGTCTTCTCGGTTTTCCCGGTAGACCAGTTCACCACGTCGATCCCCTCCTCAGTGGGGACGAGTAGGCGTTCGTCGACCGCGACGCCGGTTCCCACCGCTTGCTCGAGAATGTGATCCACCTTGAGCTCTGTAGGGGTAAAGAGATAAAGACGCTCGCCGTCGAACCACGACATGTGGTGCGGCAGATCCGCAATCGCGGGCGCAAAGGGGGACGCGGCGTTGGTGATGGACTTCGAAGGCTCAACGTCCGTGGAAGACAGTGTTTCACCTTCAAAGCTATAAGAGACGATGCGCGGTGAATCGCCGGGGAGGAAGACCGCGGCTGCCTCTTGGCCGTAGGCGATGAGGCGCGCACCAGGATCCTCAATTTCGATGTCCTTTGTAATTTCCGGAGAACGGGAATCCTCAGGAGTGGCATTTTGGATGCGCAGCCACGTGGAGTCTGGGGAATCTGGGCAGGTTTCGGTGATACCCAGTGTTTCGGTGCGGGTCAGCGCTGAGGTGATGGCGCAGTCCTCGTGGGGCTGGAGGTTTGGCTCCTGTTTGGCGTCGACATCACCGTACTCAACCGAGCGCACAAGATCCGAGCGCCAGAGCTCTACGCGCTCTGCGGAAACGGTGCCCACGCGGTCATTCGACATGATGGGGACCACCTCCTCGGAATTGCGGGCGCTGCGGGTATCGGAGTATTGGCCGGTGGCGGCATCGATCGCCACTACATCGCCGCAACCATTGCCTGCGTCATAGGAAGCCACAATTTTGTTCCACGCTGTGGTGAGCGAACACAGGTCGGCATCGCGGCGTTGATAGGTCCACACTTCGTCGCCGGAGGCGTTCGAAGCGCTGAGCATATCGCCGTCATGGGTGATTAACAGGCCGCTGGAGGATACCGCGCGAGCCTGTCCCGGCACGAGAGTGTTGGGAAGGCTGAAGGCTTCGGTGAGGGAGCTCGGGATGGCATCGAGAAGCGCCGGTTCATCGCCGGACGCGGCGTCCACCGCCGGGGTGAGCTCCGCCTTATGAATGGGTGCGGTGATGACCGCGCCGCCGATGGCGATGGCGCAGACCGCACTGATCGCGCCCACGGCAATCCAGTCCGCCTTCGTGGAGCGCAGGATGGGAGCCTTCTTCGACGAGTCGACCTTTGCCCGGGCCTTATCCAGCTGGGATTCCTGGGTGTGCTCGGTGCTCATCGGTGCCCTCCTTGACGGGGATTGCGTTTGCGGGAACGGGTGCGGCGAGAGGCGCGGGCGGAAGCCGCCGAGGAACGCGAGGAGCCTCCACGCGGCGATTCCCCGCGCGAGCCCGAACGCTTCGCTGCGCCCAGCACCTTGGTGGGCGGACCAACGGTGTCAGAAACACCCTCGGGAATATCGAGCGCTTGCGCAAGCTCAGGAGAGGTGCTGAACCACTGTGGCGGCTCGGGCTGGTCCAGAGAAAGCTCATCGTTGATAATCTGCCATTTGCTCAGCTCATCGAAGCCGACGAGCGTTACCGCCGTGCCGGTGTGGCCAGCGCGGCCGGTGCGGCCAATGCGGTGGACAAAGGTCATGGGGTCATCCGGCACCTGATAGTTGATGACATGGGTGACATCATCGACGTCGATGCCGCGAGCGGCGACATCCGTGGCCACGAGTATTTCCACGGTGCCTTCGCGGAAGGCGGAGAGCGAGCGCTCGCGAGCCTTTTGATCCAAATCGCCGTGGACCGCGCCCACGCTAAAGCCGCGCTGCGCTAGCTCGTCTGCGACGGCGGCTGCCGAGCGCTTGGTGCGCGTGAAAATGATGGTGCGCCCGCGGCCTTCTGCCTGCAGGATCTTTCCCAAGACCGCGATTTTGTCCATGCGGTGTGCCTGGAAGGTGACCTTGCGCGTGGAGGAATGGGTCTGTTGGGCGTCGCCGGACTCGGCGCGAATGTGGACCGGCTTGGTGAGGAAGGTGCGGGCCAACGTCACGATGGGCCCGGGCATGGTGGCGGAAAAGAGCATGGTCTGGTGCGGGTTGCCGTGCAGGAGGGAGAGAATCTTCTCAATATCCGGCAGGAAGCCCAAGTCCAGCATCTCATCGGCCTCATCCAGAACCAGAACGCTGACCTGGTCGAAGGACAGGTGCTTCTTCTGGCAGAGATCGAGCAGGCGGCCCGGAGTGCCCACGACGACGTCCGCGCCCCTCTTGATCTGTGTGATCTGCTCTTCATAGGGACGTCCGCCGCACAGGGTGACGACGCTGAGCGGAAGATTAGCGGCAGCAACCTTGAGGTCCCCGCTGACCTGGATGGCCAGCTCACGGGTCGGCGCGATGACCAGTGCACGGGGAGTGCCGTCGAGCTCCGGGATGTCGGCGTCATCGAAAACGCGATCCAGCAACGGCACGCCGAAACCATAGGTCTTGCCCATGCCGGTGCGCGCTTGGCCAATGAGGTCGTGGCCATTCAGGGCGATGGGCAGGGTGAGCTCTTGGATGGCGAAGGTGTGCGTAATCCCGTTCTCAGCGAGGGCATCACAGATCTCTACGGCGACGCCGAGCTCGGCAAAGGTAGGGGATTCACGGGAATCGCGGGATGATTTCGGGGCAAGCACACCTTGATAGTAGAGGACGTGGCTATAGTGGGGCCATTAGAGCGCCGGGGGCGCAGGCCTCACGGCACAGACTAAAGAACACGATCTAAGGGAGTAGACACCACATGGACATCAAATTTGGCTTCGCCGATACCGCCCGCGAACTGGTCATTCACGCGGATGGTGAGCGAGAAGAGCTGACCCAGACCATCAACAACGCCTTGGGGGAGAACTCCACTCTCGAATTGAAGGACACCAAGGGCCGCACCTACATCGTGCGTACCGAGCGTGTGGTCTACGTGGAAATCGGCACCGTGCGCGCCCACACCGTTGGATTCGCAGGCTAAGTACGCGCTCGCTGCCTCAGCGGGTAGCCTAAATGGCCATGGATAATCCCGCGGAACTTAAGCAGCGCCCACAGTTCGTCTCGGCGGTGGAGCGTTTCGCTCGCGAGTACGGCTGGTGGCGAGTGGTGGCGATCCCCGTCATGGTCGTCATCACGGTGTGGGTGCTGGTTGATGTTTTTCGTTCCCCAGCCCAGGATGCGGAGGTGTCGGCGGCAGGGGAGACGTCGGCAAGCACTGCGGCTGCTGACGCATCCTCGCGCAAGGGGCCTGATCCCGCCAATGCCAGTGCAGTTGCCGCGGCCAAGGATGGCTTGCCCGCCGGCGGTGATTTCACTGAACAAGGAGACGAAAGCTACCGCGACGCGGGCCCATCCTCCATGCATGCGGGCAAAGGCGGAAAGCAAACCATCCGGTTCTCAGTCGAAATCGAGAATGGTGTGGACACCTCCGCCTATGGCGGCGATAGGGCCGTCGTAGCGCTGGTCGACGCCACCCTGGCCGACCCCCGAGGTTGGACCGCCAACGGTGACTTTGAGTTCATCCACGTCAAGGCTGATGACAATCCCGATACGCACATCCGCCTGACCTCGCTGGGGACTACGGCGAAGTTGTGCGGCGCGCAGTTGGAATCAGAAACCTCGTGCCACACCACTGTTACCGGGGAGTCCACGGTGAACCTCAACGAGTCTCGCTGGGTCCGGGGCGCTGCACCATTTGAGGGGGATGTGGGCAATTACCGCCAGTACTTGATCAACCACGAGTTTGGCCACGCCATCGGATTCGCCGCGCACCAGCCCTGCGGCGGCGCCGGTAAGCTCGCACCGGTCATGATGCAGCAGACGCTGAGCTTGAATAACGCACAGCTCTTTGAGAAGGAACCAAACGAGGTGTATCCGGACGAGGACGTTACCTGTGAGCCGAACCCCTGGCCCTATCCGACTCCCGCAAGTTCCGATCACACTAAACCCGAGTAAATCGGCCCAAAGCTAAAAAGGACTGTTTCCCCAATGCCACTGCCTCCTGAGCCCGTTCTTGCAGCCTTTAACGCTGAGTTCCATCCCCGCAGAACGCAGGGAGAGCTCGTGGGGCCTGCCTGGGATAACGGGATTCGCGTCGGGGATATTGTCTTTGCCGAAGCTCGCGCGTGGACCAGCTGGTCCGCCAAGGTGCGTGAGAAGCTAAGCCTGCCGGGAGCGCGCATTGCCCGTCCGGTGCTGACGGCGGATGGGCGCTACACAGCTGCCGGGTGGAAGGCCACGCAGTTCGTGGAGGGGCAGTTGCGCGGGCGCATTGATGAGACTGCCCAGTTGGCGCTGCGGCTCGATGAGGCCCTAGCGCTGGCGCCGCTGCCCACGATGGATAGGCGCGAAGATGTTTTTGCGCGGGCGGAGAGGGCTGCCTGGGAGGAGAGCGGTGAGGCCTATTCCGATACTGAGCTTGCAGGGCTTCCGCTGGTCACCGCGCACGTGGATGTCCTGGGGACCACGGTGTTCTCCGGGGCTAACCCGCCGGCGCTGACTGATATTGTGCCTTCCGCGGCCCCGCGCCCGGTGGGCTGGTCCGCCGCGGTGGTCATGGTGGATGGCCTCATTGCGGGGGCGGTGGACGATGAGATTTGTGCTCGCTTTGCGTCAGTGCCCGGTATACAGCAGTTGCTCTTGCGTGCTGTGGCATACCGCCGTTACGTCAATATCCTGCACCCGCGGTCAAAGGCGACCGTGCGTTCGAACATCGAAAGGGTAGAAGCGGCCCTCGTGTCCGCAACATCTGACAGACTGTAGGGCGTGAAGTACAGCAGCGAATCCCCCACACGTACCGGCGTCACGCTTCCCCCCTCGCCGGATGTCCGCCTTATTCCCCGAAGACGTCGTGCCGCCTCGCGCACGTGGGACGTGCCATTGCCGCAACAGGGCACGTGGAGAGTCCTGGGAGCGGCGGGATCGGGAGTATCGAGCCTGCTTATCGACGTTGTCTTGGCACAACTGAATGCCGGCGCCGATGCCTCCGGCATCCTTGTCGTTGCCCCGTCCAAGGAATCCGGCTCGTTGCTGCGCCGCGAGTTAGCTGAAAACCTCGATGACTACGCCGCGCAGACCTCGATGGTGCGCTCGGTACACTCGCTGGCTTTTGCGCTCCTGCGCCAAGGCAGCGAGGAAGAGCTGCGCCTCATTACCGGTGCTGAGCAGGATGCGGTGATCCGTGAATTGCTCCAGGGGCATGCTGCCGATGGCAGGGGCGCGTGGCCGGAGGAGATGCGCCCAGCCCTTGAGTACGTGGGGTTTGCGCGTCAACTGCGTGACCTGTTGCTGCGCTCCATCGAACGCGGCCTGGGGCCTTCGGATTTGGAGGAGCTGGGACAGCGCTACTCCCGGCCCATGTGGGCGGCAGCGGGCGAGTTCCTGCGCGAATATGAGCGCACCCAGGCGCTGGCGGGTTCGCATTCCTATTCCGCTGCGGAGCTGGTTAGCCAGGTTCTTCTGCGCCCGGAGCTGCTGCGTGAGCATCCATGGCACACCATCGTGGTCGATGATGCCCAGCTGCTGGACCCGACCTCAGGGCAATTGATTGCTGAGCTGGCAAAGACCGCTCGCCTCACAGTGATTGGTGGTGACCCCGACCAAGCGGTCTTTGCCTTCCGCGGTGCCAACTCGGAATTCCTCACCACCTGGGAGGCAGAGAACGAGCTGCGTCTGAGCTCTACGCACCGTACGCCTTCCCCGGCGTGCGTCAGCGTTGTGGATTCCCGCGGTACTTTGCGTGATGTATTGGCTAATACGGTTCGCCGCCGCCACCTCGAGGACGGGGTGCAATGGCGCGATATCGCGGTGATAGTGCGCTCCACCGGGGATATTGGTCCCGCCCGTCGCACACTGCTTAGCGCTGGTGTGCCGGTACATATCAATCCCACGGACGTTGTGCTTGCAGAGCAGCGCTTGGTCAAAGCAGTGCTCCTGGCATTGCGCGCCTTGGAGAACGAACTCGATCCTGCAGAGCTCGAGGACCTAATTACCGGGCCTGTCGGTGGAGCTGACCCGGTAACATTGCGCCGACTAATCCGCGGCCTGCGCCGTTGGAAGCCGGAGCAGCGCGGAATGGAATCGCTGCGTGAGCTGCTGGACGGTGAGTTGCCGGACTTCAACAACCTCCTCACGGAGCGCGAAGAAGCGATTCTGGCGCGCATTCGCGGGGTGCTGTCTGCTGGGCGTGCGGCCCTGCGCGCGGGAGCTGCCGTTGAGGAAGTCCTCTGGGAGGTGTGGCAGGCCACCGGTTTGGACACGCGCCTGCAGGCAGCGGCTCTGCGCGGTGGTGCCGCGGGCTCCCAGGCAGACCGCGACCTGGATGCGATGATGGCGCTGTTCGACGCTGCCGGTGATTACGCCGAGCGCCGTCCGGCGGCATCGTTGGAATCCTTCATCTTGCACATCACGGAGCAGGAGCTGCCTACCGGCGTGCGCGATCGCCGCGCTGCCTTGCCCGATGCTGTAGAGATCCTCACTGCGCACGGCGCGGTGGGGCGCGAGTGGGACACCGTCATTGTGGCGGGCGTTCAAGAGGGCACATGGCCCTCGGTGGGGGAGACCGGCTCCCTCTTTGGACAAGAAGACCTCATTGATCTCATCGACCGCGACATTACGCCCGGCACACCGGTGAGCCACGTGTCCGGGCGCTTAGCGGAGGAGCGTCGCCTCTTCCACGTGGCTACCACCCGCCACTTGAGCCGCCTGCTCATCGTGGCGGTGGATTCGCCGGAGGGCGATGTGGTGGAGGAGCCCTCCCGCTTCATCGACGAATTCCTTTCTGCACGCGGAGTCGATGTTCCCGGGGCACAAGCGCGCCGGGAGGCCGGCAAGCGCTTGGCGCGCCAGGCCTGGCCGCGTGAGTTGGGCCTCGAGGTTCCGGATCCGAGCCCGGTCACACTGCATAGCGGTTCACGTGGCGATGAGGAAGTGGATCCCCTCGATGTCTCGGTGTTGTCAGTGCCCTCCTTCGTGGCGCAGCTACGCCGCTGCGCTACCGATCCGGAAACCGGAGAGGCGGAGCGCTCCCAAGCGGTACGGCAGTTGGCACGTTTGGCAAAGGCTGGGGTCCCCGGGGCGAATCCGGATCACTGGTGGGCCGCGCGCGGCGTGGCCTCCGAGCTTCCGCTGCGTGGTTCGAGCAAAGTATCGCCGTCCCGGGTCGATGCCCTGCTCACGTGCCCGCTCAACGCCGTGTTGGGGCAGCTGGTGGAGGATGATTCCTCGAACATCAACCTCGTGCGGGGCAACCTGGCGCATGCCTTCTTGGAGGCTTTAGGCCGCGGCGCGGCCGCTGAGCCTGCGAAGCAGCTGGTGCTCGATGCCTTCGACTCGCTTGTGGAAGGCCCAGCGTGGCACCGGGAAGCTGAACGTGCGGATTTTGAACGCCTCATCGACCGCACCCATGGCTGGGTGCTCTCGAGTTCAGCCTCGCTTGAGCCCGTGGGCGTCGAGGTCCCGGTCACCGTGGATATTGGACCCGATGTCACCATCCGTGGGTTCATCGACCGGCTGGCAAAAGCCGGCGAGGACTATGTTGTGGTGGATCTCAAGACGGGGACAAAAGTCCCGTCGGCGACCAGCGCTCAGGACAACACTCAGCTCATGACGTATCAGTTGGCGCTAGCACACGGCCAGCTCGTCGGGGCTGCAGCAGAACCAGGTAGCGAATCTCATGACGTGTCCATCCGGACCGGTGATGGCCTGCCGCGCGGCGGTGGTGTTCTGGTGTTCCCGCGGTCGAGCGCTGCATCCGTGCCCACCCGAGAACAAGCCACCAAGCCCCCAGAAGAGCTTGCGGAATTTGCACAAATGCTGCCCGCACTCGTGGCTGAGCTGCGCGGACCGGATCTGACCGCGCGCGAAAATGCCGATTGTGATCGCTGCCCAATCCGCTCTATTTGCCCCGTGATGAATGAAGGAGGTCTGGTGACCAATGCCTAAGAATCCGGCTCAACACTTCAGCCCTGAGGAGCTTGCTGCCGCGCTGGGCAAGCCTTTTCCTCCCACCCCGGAACAGGCCGCTGTTATCGATGGCCCGCTCGGTCCGAAACTCGTCGTGGCCGGCGCCGGCGCTGGTAAGACGGAAACGATGGCCTCACGCGTGGTCTCGCTCGTGGCGAATGGTCTGGTGCGGCCCGAGCAGGTCCTCGGCCTCACCTTTACCCGCAAGGCGGCCCAGCAACTGGAGCAGCGCATCCGCCGCCAGCTGTTGACGCTGCGATCTTCTGGAATCCTTGCCCCGGGCAGCCCGGCGGCTGAGGCGGTAGAGAATATCGCCCCCAACGTGTCCACGTATGACTCCTATGCAGGCGATCTCGTCCGCGAGTATGGCTTGCTCATGCCGGTGGAGCCGAATGCCCGCATCATCACGGAGGCGGAACGCTACGCCATCGCTCATGAGGTGGTCAGCAACTACACGGGCTCGCTGAGCACCGATAATGCGGTGGCCACGGTGACCGCGACCTTGCTCAAGCTCGCGGAAACGATGGACGGGGAGCTCAAAGATCCGCAGGATCTCTATGAGCACGAGGATATCTTCCGAAAGACCGCTGAGGATCTAGAAAAGAGCAAGCGGACTAAAGGCGAGTTCGGCAAAGACTTGCAGAAGTACTTGGATACCCAGCGCTTGCGCTTGGAGTACCTGCCCTTGGTGGAAGCTCTCAAGAAAGAGCAAGCGGAGCGCGGAGTGATCACTTTCGGTGAGCAGATGTCCATCGCCGCCACCCTGGCCAAAAACTTCCCGCTTTTGGGTGAGAAACAAAGCGCGCGCTACCGCGTCATCATGTTGGATGAGTACCAGGACACCTCTCACGCGCAGCGCATCCTATTGCGCTCCCTCTTTGGTGGCGAGCGCGAGGGACTATCCGTTACTGCGGTCGGTGACCCCATGCAGTCCATCTATGGCTGGCGTGGCGCGACGGCCGAAAACCTGGAGGCTTTTGTCACGGACTTTCCGCAGCCTGATGGCACCCCGGCGCCGAAGGATCAGCTCACCACCTCTTGGCGCAACCCTTCGACGGTGCTGGGGCTGGCCAATGACGTGGCTTCGGAGCTCTTCTCCTCAAGCCCCGGCGAGCGCCCCGTCGATGAGCTGTCGCCCAAGCCCACGGCACCGGCCGGCACGGTTGAGCTGGGTTACTTCACATCTGAGGACGAGGAGCGCGCCTTCATCGCTGAGCACCTTCGTCAGCTCTATGAGTCCACGCCGGAAGGCGAGGATTTCAGCGCCGCCGTGCTCGTGCGCACCAATAGGCAATCGCCTTTGATCGCCGCCGCCTTGGATGAGGCTGGCGTGCCCAATGAGATCTTCGGCCTGGGTGGCCTGCTCTGGCAGCCAGAGATCCAAGACCTCGTGGCGGTGGCTACGCTCTTGGTGCGTCCACAGGACAGCGCGGCGGCACTGCGTGTGCTGACCGGTCCGATGTGCGGCTTGGGCATCGCCGATATCCAGGCGCTGCATTCGCGTCAGCGCAACCTCGCAGGCGCCACCGAGGGCCGCACGCGGTGGGAGGGCGGTGATCCTTTGGAGCACCTGGCTATCCAGGTCGAAGAGATCACTGCGGAGGGCCCGGACCAGGTGCTGGGGCTTGCCGACGCCCTCGCAGACCTCGGCGAACGCGATCGCTACAGCGCCGAAGGATTGGAACGCATGGAGGAGGTTTCCTCCAAGCTGCGTCACTTGCGCACCTATTCCCTGGGGAAGTCGTTGAATGACATCATCGCCGACATTGAGCTACTCTTCGGCCTGCGCACCGAAGTCCTCGCTTCCGGTAAGGCTGGTGGGACTACGCACCTCGACGCCTTCGCTGACTTCGTCGCGGGCTTCCACGGGGATGGCCTGGCGGGCCTCTTGGACTACCTTGAGCTGGCGAAGGAGAAGGAAGATGGACTCGAGCTGGGAGAGGTCCCGCTCGTGCGCAACCGCGTGCAGATCATGACGGTGCACAAGGCCAAGGGCTTGGAATGGGAGCACGTCTGCGTGGCACATGCGGATTCCTCGAGCTACAAGGCACAGGCGGAAACCTTCCTGACCAAGATCGAGAAGGCCCCGGGCGATGATGACGTCATCGATGTCCCCGAGGATGCGGTGACACGCACCGACTTCGACAAGGCGTGCACAGCATTCAAAGAACAAAACCGCGAGTTCCAAGCAGAGGAAGCGGCGCGTCTTTTCTACGTGGCCATGACCCGCACGGAGTCCACGTTGACGGTGACGGGCTCCGGCACCAACAGGATGAAGGGTAAGAACAAGAAGGGACCCTATTCCTACCTGCAGTTGCTGGCGGATAAGCACCCAGATCTGGTGGTCCATTGGGAGGTCCCCGAGGTTCCGGAAGAAGAAGCGGAAGGCGCGGTTGCAGAGGCGTCTTTCCCCTCGCTGACCCCGCAAGCGGAAGCGCTGAAAGCAGCAGACGCGGTGCGCGCGGCGATGGAGGACTTACCGTCGCTGCGTGATGGCGAAGTCTTTGGGCTCTGGGAGCAGGAGGCGAGTGCGCTCATCGAAGAACACAAGGCCCTTCAAGCCCCCGTGGTCGATGTTGAACTGCCTGGCGAGCTGACGGCCTCCGACATGGTGGCTATGTCGGCGGATCCCACCCAATTCGCGCGCCGCCAGCGTCGCCCCATTCCCTTCAAGCCCAATTCCTATGCCAAGCGCGGCACAGCTTTCCACGCCTGGCTGGAGGATCGTTTCGGTTCCCCAGCCTTGCTGGGGGAGGACGAGCTGCCAGGCTCGCACGACGAACCGGACCATGACTTGGAATCCCTCAAGGAGTCTTTCCTGGCCTCCGAGTGGGCACAGCGCACTCCCGCTTATGTCGAGGCACCCTTCGAGATCACCATTGGGGACTCGGTTGTCCGCGGCCGCATGGACGCGGTGTTCCAGCAGCCGGATGGCTCCTGGCTCATCGTGGACTGGAAGACCGGCCGCCGCCCGCAGGGCGCCGCATTGGCTTCGGCGCAGATTCAGCTGGCTGTCTACGCAGAAGCATGGCGGCGCATCCACGGTGTGGAGACCGTCCGCGCGGCGTTCTTCTACGTGCATGAGAATTATCTCTTGGAGCCGGATGACTTGCCCACCGGAGCACGGTTGGCTGAGCTTTTAAGCTCCGCAGTTTCCACGCCACCGGGGTTGAGTCTAAGGTAGTCTCACGAGGAAATCCGCACTGTCTAGGGAGGTTGGCACTTCGTGCCCAAGCACTTAGGTAAACGCTTTACATCGCGTTTCTTGTCGCAGGTTGAGCTGACCTCGCAGCCAGATCATGCGCTGATCGACGTCATCACGATTCCGCGCACGCAGAGCACCAGCCCGTGGAAACAGCTGGCAAGCCGCGTTATTTGGGCCATGGGGCTGTTGGTCTTCGTCACCATCGTCGTCTTTTTCGACGGCGATGGCTACAGCGAAGACCTGTCCTTCCTCGATGCCGCCTATTATTCAGCGGTGTCGTTGACCACTGTGGGCTACGGCGATATCGTCCCTGTGACCCCCACGGCGCGCTTTATCAACCTCGTTATTGTTACTCCGGCCCGCCTGCTCTTCCTTGTTTTGTTGGTCGGTGCTACCTTGTCGGTTCTGACGGATCGAGCCCGTCGCACGTTTGAAATCCAGAATTGGAGAAAGCAATTGCGTAACCACACCGTCGTCATCGGCTATGGCACCAAGGGCGCCGGTGCGGTCGCCGCGCTTATCGCCGATGACGTCCCAGCCTCCCAAATCGTGGTCGTAGACAATAACCGTGCGGCCCTAGCCAGCGCCGAGCACCATGGCCTTGTCACCATCTATGGCTCCGGAACCAAACAGGATGTCCTGCGCATCGCCGGCGCGCAGCACGCCTCCTCCGTGGTGGTGACGCCGTCCACGGACGATACCGCGGTGCTGTGCACGTTGTCTGTGCGCGAGCTCAATCCGAAGGCCAAGGTTGTCGCGTCTGTGCGCGAATCCGAAAACCGCCACCTCCTCCTGCAGTCCGGTGCCGACTCGGTGGTCACCTCCGCGGAAACGGCCGGCCGCCTCCTGGGCCTTGCCACCGTCACCCCAACGGTGGTGGAGATGATGGAGGATCTCCTCTCTCCGAATGAGGGCTTCTCCGTGGCCGAGCGCGCTGTACGCGAATTCGAGGTGGGCTCTAACCCGCGCCACCTCGCGGACATCGTCCTGGCCGTCCTGCGCAACAACGAGCTGCACCGCGTCGACACGGCAGATGCTTACGCGCTCAAGCCCGGTGACCGCCTGCTCTACATCAAGCACGAGATGCAGCAAGCCGCGGAAGATACCGATGAAGATGAGGACGAAGGCAACTAATGTTCCTGCCCGTCACCGAAGCCGGCCGCGTTCCGGTAACGCCGCAAGGGCAACCTGTTTACCTGGCTGAGCCGGCCGGGGATATCGTGGTGACAGCCGGGGCTATTCACGCTTTCCTCATGGACACTGAGTCCGCCGAGCGGCTCGGGACGTTGCACGATGCCACCTTCTTCAACGGGCAGCGCGATATCCTTAAAGCACTGCACCTGATTCGCAACCGTCGTGAAGCGCGCTTTGATCCGCGCACTGGGCGTGAGCTGTCCTATCCTGCCCCGGGGGCCGTGGGCCACGACGGCGAGCGCCTCGTTTTCCCGCGCCTCGATCCGGCCGTCATCGGCATCATCCGCCACCCGGAAACGGACCGTATTCTTCTGGCTCGCAACCGGCACCGATCAGGGTTCTTTTCACTCATTGCCGGTTATGTCGATCCCGGCGAGACCCTCGAAGAGGCCATGGTCCGCGAGGCTTTGGAAGAAACCGGTCGCCGCGTTGAATCAGTTACCTACTGGGGCTCGCAACCCTGGCCACCGAGCGGTTCGCTGATGGTGGGCTTTTCCGCGGTCACGGAGGATGTCCGGCCCGTGTGCGATACTGACGGAGAGCTCGCGGAAGTGCGGTGGGTGTCCCGCGCTGAGCTGCCAGAACTGACCATTGCCCGCAAGGGCTCAATTGCACACACGATGATTATGGAGTGGTTCCACGGTGATGAGACCGGATCTGTCCCTGCTCGATGAAGACCAGCGGGCCGCAGCCACGGCGCCGCGCGGTCCGGTCTGCATCCTCGCGGGTGCCGGTACGGGCAAAACGCGCACGATTACCTATCGCATCGCCCACATGGTGGACCAGGGCTTCGTCAACCCACAACGCGTTCTGGCCGTCACGTTTACTACTCGTGCCGCAAGCGAAATGCGTGAGCGTCTCAATCACATGGGCGTCGGGGGAGTGCAGGCCCAAACCTTTCACGCCGCGGCGCGCCGTCAGCTGAAGTACTTTTGGCCGCAGGTTGCGGGGGATCTGCCTTGGCAGCTCATCGACAACAAGTTCAGCCTCGTGGGGCGCGCGGTGCGCTCACTCGGATTGGACAACAACAAGGACACCATCCGTGACTTCCTGGGGGAAATCGAGTGGGCAAAGTCCTCGCTGATCAGCCCCGAGGGCTATCCCGGAATCATCGAATCCACGGACCGCGAGGCACCGGGGGACCCGGCCAAGGTGGCGGAGGTCTTCCGCCGCTATGAGGACATGAAGGCCACCCCGGATCTCATGTACCTCGATTTCGATGATTTGCTCATGCATATCGCCGGTGCCATCGAGAACGTTCCTTCGGTGGCTGAGGTATTCCGCGAGCAGTACCGCACCTTCGTGGTGGATGAGTACCAGGACGTCACGCCGCTGCAGCAGCGAGTATTGGAGGCGTGGTTGGGGGAGCGCGATGACCTGACGGTTGTGGGCGATGCTAACCAGACCATCTACTCCTTCAACGGGGCTTCTCCGGAGTACTTGCTGAATTTTTCCCGCACTTACCCGCAGGCCACTGTGGTGAAGCTGCAGCGAGACTACCGCTCCACCCCGCAGGTGACGGACTTGGCCAACGAAGTTATCTCGAAGGCTTCGGGCCGCGCTGCGGGAACCCGTCTGGAGCTGCAGGGTATGCGCGAGCCAGGGCCCGAGCCCACGTTTAAGGCCTATGAGTCTGAGGAGATTGAGGCCAAGGAGGTCGCGGGCCAGGTTCTGACCTTGCTCAACCAGGGAGTTAAGGCCTCGGAGATTGCGATCCTCTACCGCATCAACGCGCAGTCGGAGCAGTTTGAGCAGGCGCTTGCCGACGCCGGAGTGGTCTACCAGGTCCGCGGCGGCGAAGGCTTCTTCCGCCGCCCAGAGATCTTGGAGGCCATCCGCGTGCTCATCGCCGCCACGCGCCGCGATGATCTGCCGAACGATCCGGTGGCCGTGGCGCGCGCGGCCTTCGTGGAGCTGGGACTGTCCGCCACGGAGCCGCAGGGCGCGCAGGCCCGTGAGCGCTGGCAGTCGCTCACCGCACTGGTGGATCTTATCGCACAAATCGTGGAGGACCACGAGGGCATCGATCTTCCCGGCGTGCTCGGTGAGCTGCACCGCCGTTCCGAAAATAAGCACAACCCCACGATGGAGGGCGTTACCTTGGCCACTATCCACGCGGCCAAGGGCTTGGAGTGGGATGCGGTCTTCCTCGTTGGCCTCACCGAAAAACTGCTACCCATCAACCACGCCATCAAGGCCGGCGATGAGCACGTGGAGGAGGAGCGCCGCCTGTTTTATGTCGGCATTACTCGTGCCCGCGAGCACCTAGCTTTGTCGTGGGCGCTGGCTAAGACCACCGGTTCGCGGGCCTCGCGTGAGCGAACTCGCTTCCTGGACGGCGTGGTGCCGGGAATCGAGGAGAGCCAGACATCGAACCGTCGCTATCGTCCGCGCCGCTGCCGCGTGTGCTCAGGCCAGCTCAGCAGCCCGGCAGAGAAGGTCCTCGGCCGCCACGAGTGGTGCGAGTACGAAGGCGATGAGGATGTCTTCAATGCGCTGCGCGCCTGGCGCGCGTCCGTGGCTAAGGACTTCCAGGTTCCTGCCTATGTCGTGTTTTCCGATGCCACCCTGCAAGCCATCTCGGAGGCTCTTCCCGCCAGCGAGGCGGAGTTGCTCGATATCTCCGGGGTAGGCCCTTCCAAGCTGGAGCGCTATGGCGCGGAGGTGCTGCAGATCATCGCGTCTGCCCGCGCTTAAACACCGGCGCAGTACGCGCAGCGCGGGTGTTCAATGAGCAGGCGGCGTTGCTCCATGCCGTAGAGGTCTATCTCCGTGAGCTCACCAGCTAGCGGTTTACCGCCGGGTGCCCCGGGTGGGGCGGGTCTTCCCAAGAGCCGGCGAATGGTCACCACCGCATGCATCACTATCGCCGTGCGCACGATGGGATCACCCGGTGGCTCTACCGCTGCGGCGCGGTGAGCCACCTCGTGCCACTGCTCGTCAGCTTCGATGCGGTGCAGGTGCGCGCACATCGGACAGGGACCGGCTCCAGCTACGCGGACCGGTCCGATGATGCCGCGGGCATCGAGCATGGACACTGGCAGCCAGGTCGCCGGGGAATTGCTCAGTGCTTGTGCCCATTCCGTGGCGCCATCCAACATATCGACGGCCACGATAGGCAGGTGCCCGGCCACGTTCGCGATGTACTCGGCGGGGGTTTCGCTGTGGAGAGGGGAACGGGGTTGGAAGGAATCGCTAAGCAGGACGTCGCGCAGCTCATTAGCCAGGACCGAGGTTCCCAAAACCGCCACGCGCTGGGGACGGGGAGCCGGCCACAGAACGCGGTAGCTAATCAGATCATCGACCAGACTGCGAGCAGCGGAGGCGCTAACGCCTGTGTTCTCGATGGACTTTTCAATGGTCTGCCGGGTCAGCGGAGTGCGCAGCCGGTTGAGCAGCCCCGCCAGCTGCGGGTGGGCTTCGAAGACCCCAACGCGCGTGGCATCCATCCCACATTGGAGAATTCCAGGCTCGCGTTCAATGACCACGGTTTCTGGCGCCAACATGTACGTCTTAGCACCCATGATTTTCCTCCCCGTTCTTTAACCCACCCCAGTTGTGTTTAGCCACCATTGCACCACAGGTAGAATGCCCTGTCATGTCGAGCAATCCCGAGGTACGCGTTATCCGCTCCGCCCGGCGCCGCCGCACTGTCCAAGCCCGCGTCGTTGATGGCGTCGTGGAGGTGCGCATCCCCGCCTGGATGTCGGCGGCGGAGGAACGTGAAGCAGTGGATGGCATCGTGGCGAAGGTCCGCAAGAAGCACAGCTCTTCGCAGCTTTCCGACGACTCCTTGTCCTCTCGCGCCCGTACCCTGAATGCCCGCTTTCTGGAGGGCCGCGCCACGGTGGGATCCATCCGGTGGGTGAGTAACCAAAAATCCCGCTGGGGTAGTTGCACTACCTCAACGGGAGATATTCGGATTTCTGACCGGCTGCAGGATGTTCCCGACTACGTCCTCGACGCCGTCATCATCCACGAGCTAACACACACCTTCATCCCGGGCCATGGCCCGGAGTTTTGGGAGTGGGCCGATCGAGCCCCCAAAGCCGAGCGCGCGAAGGGATACCTCGAGGCCTACCAGCGCTTCCGCTAGTTCTCGTCTTCCGGCTTGTCCTTTTTGTTTTCTTTATCCTCGCCAGCGTCCGTGTTCTTGTCCTCGCCAGCAGCATCGCTGGCGCTGGCGTCCTGCTGGCGGAGCATCTCCTCCAGCTTGGAAAACTCTTCTTCAAAGCCCTCGTCGGGGGTGTCATCGAGCAAACCGTCGATGAAGGAAGCCGGGTTCTCCAGGTGCTCTGCGGTAGGTAGCAGGTCCGGGTGGTCCCAGGCGGAGTCACGCTTATCGGCGCCCACTGCGACGGTGGCGCGGCGCCACAGCTCAGCTGCCGCCTCTACCTTCGGCGCGTTTAGCTCAATGCCAACGACCTGGGAGAAGGCCTTTTCTGCGGAGCCGCCGGTGGAGCGGCGGTGAGCCCACGCCTCATTCATCGCCTTCGTGGACGGGATGCGCTCACCCAGGGCCTCGGTCACTACGTGCTCGACCCAGCCCTCGACGAGTGCCAGGAGAGTCTCCAAGCGGGAAGCCGCGCCCGCATTGCGGGAGGTGATGCGCGGGGACAGGTCCATGCCCTGCAGCTTGTTCATCGCATCCTGGATGGCCTGCGGGTCACCGGACTCCAGGTTGAGCTCGCGTGTGGCTTCCTCGATGTGAGAAGTGTCGATGACCAAGCCCATGGCGTATTCCTCCACGGAGGAGACGAGGCGCTCAACCAACCACGGCACGTGCTTGAACAGGCGCTGGCGGGCGGCCTCGCGGGCGCCGATATAGACCAACACTTCTTGGCCCGGAACGTTGAGATCGCGCGCTATGGCCTGGATGTTGTGCGGCAAGAGTGCGGTGGTGCCTGCGGGGGAGACCGGCAAGCCGAAGTCAGAACCGGTAAGAGCCTGTGCGGCCAAGTCACCCAGGGCGTGGCCTAGCTTCATACCGAAGTTCATGCCGGACATCGAGTTCATCATCGAGGTCATCGGCCCCATCATCTCGCGGGCTTCTTCCGGCAGGGATTCCAGCTGCGCGGAGTTCATGTGCTCCGCCACCGGGGTGACCATGCGCTGCCACATCGGCAGAGTCTCATCCAACCATTGCGCAGAATTCCACGCGGTCACGGTGCCGGAGGCAGTGGGCAGAATCGTGGCATCATCCAGCCACAGTTCCGCCAACCGCACGGCTTCCTGCACTGCAGTGCGGTCTTTATCATTGATCTCTTTATCGCCGGAGATCTGCTGGTGCGCGATGCGCTTGGCCAGGTCATAGTTGACCGGGCCGGCACCCTCCGGGGAATTCATGGAAGAACCCATACCGGAGAGCATCTGGCCAAACTGATTCAACAAGTCTCCTAGGCCACCGTTGCCCGCGCTGAAGCCGAAGGCGCCGAACGGGTTCTGGTCGCGACGATCGTTATCATCGTCATCGTCGTTATTGGGGAAGGAAAAACCGAATCCGTTGCTCATGGGGCCTAATCTACTAGGTTTCCTAGCGCGGATTCTAGGACCACGGCAACGCTGAGAGCGAACAAGCATCACGAGGCTGTAGGCTGATCCTCCGTGAAATCTTCGCAGAACCCCCGATCCCGCCGCCTGTCCACCCTGACGTGGGGAGCCATTCCGGTGGTGTTGACGGGAGCCCTGCTCAGCGTCGACCACATCCCCGGCACCGACATCACCCTGTCGGTGCCCTACGCCGCCGAAGGACCAGGCCCTACCGTGGACACATTGGGTGAAGTGGAAGGGGAGCCGGTGGTCAACGTCGAGGCCCCGGAAACGTTCCAGCCGCAGGGGCATCTCAACATGACGACGGTCTCCGTGCGCACCAACATGACGCTAGCGCAGGCCGTCGGTCGGTGGCTTTTCACCGATGACACCATCGTCCCCATCGGCAGCGTCATCCCGCAAGGCAAGACGGATGAGGAAGTTCAGGAAGCCAATCAACAGGCTTTTACCCAGTCTGAGTCGGCGGCTACCGTCGCCGCCATGGACTACCTGCACAAGCCCGTGCGTATCGAGGTGGCTCAGGTGCTCGATGACAGCCCCGCTGCGGGCGCGCTTGACGACGCCGACATCATCACCGCCGTCAACGGCGACAAGGTCACGGAGCCTGGCCAGATACAGGAGAAGATCCGCGCTCTTAAGCCCGGCGATGAGGTGAAGCTGGGGATTATTCGCAAGGGCGAGGAAAAGACAGTCCCGGTGACCCTCGGCGCACACCCAGAGCACGACGACGTAGCTTTGCTGGGCATCCTCATGACCTCAGTGCCCACCGAAGACATCACCGTGGATTACAACCTACAGGACATCGGTGGACCGTCGGCCGGAATGATGTTTACATTGGCGGTGATCGACAAGTTGTCCGATGAGGATCTCACCGGCGGCCGGTTTGTTGCCGGCACGGGCACCATCGGTGAGGACGGCGAGGTCGGCCCCATTGGTGGCATCGTCCACAAGGTACACGCCGCGCAGGAAGCGGGCGCCGAGCTCTTCCTCGCACCTGCAGATAATTGCGCGGAGGCGGTCAGCCGTGGCACCGGCGACATGGTGGTGGCCAAGGTCCACACGCTGGATGACGCCATCACAGCCATGCACGACTTTGCAGAGGGCAAGCCCGTCGAGACCTGCGAAGGCTAGCCCTAAAGGAAGTTGCGGTCCTAGACCAAGCCAAGCTCCTTGAGGCGCTCTTCCGGATCGTCCTGGTCCGTGGAGATCATCTGCTGCATGATGAGGCCTTCGTCGTTGTCCACGACGGTGAGGATGGCCGTGTTGCCCAGCATGGACCAGCCCACCACGCGGTTGCCACTGTCCTCGATGACGCGGGAGCTGCGCAGCTCGGTGAGAACCTGGGTGGTCTGGGAAGCCTTGGTCTTGGACTTGAAGAACTGGAACTGTCCCACCTCGGAACCGGAGCAGTTGAAGGAATCCGTCACGCCGTTGGGATCGCAGCGGTCGAACTGAGCGAAGATCTCCTCCGGGACGAGCCCACCGAAGATCTCATAAGCCTGCTCCACAGAGTCGGTGAACTTGCCACTGGGCTCAGCGGACTCGCTGGAGTCCTTGTCTTTGTCTTTTCGGTCGGCGGAGCTGCGGGTGGAGGATTCTTCCTCCGCGTCCGAGCTGGTCTCAGTCTCGGATGCGGCAGGAGAGAGCGTCTCGGATTCCTCGGCAGTGGTTGCCGGGGCCGGCGCGCTGGATTTCTCCGCGGCTGCAGTGGTTTCTTCGCTTGCAGGAGCCGGCTCGGGGGAGGGCGCATCGTCCTTCCCACATGCGGTGAGCAGGCAGCCGGTGGCAAGCACGGCCGATGCTGCGGCGGTGAAGCGAGATGTCAAGCGCACGAGAGACTCCTCTATCGATTCCGTGCCCAGCCCCGAGAGCTGAGCGTTAATGGCCACTGCAGACTGAGTTTAGTCGATGAGAGGTTGAGCCGATTAGAGCATCTCCTCCGGATCTTGCTCCAATCCGTAGCGCAGGGCGGCGATGACCCCCGGTGCCACGTTCGGGCCGCCGCGCAGCTGAATATCGTCCTGCGCGAAGGGGCCAGCTTCTGCCAGTTCCTCCTCCGTGGGGCGCAGCTGAAGAAGCGTGAGTTCGGCGCCGTCCTCGTCGATATCCTCCGAATCGGCTGTGGAACTGCCGGCCATGGCGGTAGCCCGCAGGACTCCGGAGAAGAGGCGGGCGGGGCGGGCGTCGCCAAGCGCGGCGTCCGCGGTGTCCTTGAACATGATCTCCTGTGCCAGGATGACGCCGGCGATCTCCCGCGGCCACGCCAGCCGCGAGACGTAGTCCGCGAGGTGCTCCGAGCCCGGCTCGATGCCCTCCGGCAATTCCTGCACCACGAGGGTGAGGGGAGAGGAGTCATCGACGTCACCGAGCTGTGCGGCCACCAGCTCAGTGGGGACGAGAGCAAAAAGGGTAGGAGGTGCATCCCAACCCTCGGCGTGGATGAAATCCACGGCCTCGCGCATGGCCTTGTTGAGCGCGCGGTGTACAGCGGGCTGGGAGGAAGGTTGGGAACTCATAAGCGTCCTTGTTCGTTGACGGTCATAGTGCTTCTCTAGACTAGAAGCTTGATACCTCTATATTCGCACGACACTTGATTGGAGCTGGAGTTGGCTTCCGGACTCAACCGACCCACCGCCCCGATGAAACGTCCGCCCAAGTTTCTCTCGTGGGTTGTCGCCATCATCGCGGTCCTCTTGTTCATTGGCCCCATGCTCGTGGGCTTCTACACGGATTGGAAGTGGTTCGGCGCGATTGAGTACCGCGGGGTCTTCACCAAGACCCTGATCACGCGCATCGTGCTCTTCATCTTCTTCGGACTAGTGGCGGCGGCCGTCACCTACGTAGCAGGGCTGATTGTCTGGCGCGGGCGCGGCGATTCGATGGACATGGCGGATTTCAATTCCCCGGTTTATCAATATCGCAAATCCATTGAAAGCACGATGAGGGTCTTCCTCAAGGTCATCCCAGTCCTCGTCGGCGTTGTCTCTGGCCTGCTGGGCCAGGCAAATTGGCGCACCGTCATGCTCTTCCTGAACTCCCATGACTTTGGGGTGGCTGACCCGCAGTTCAACCACGATCTCGGCTTCTACGCCTTCCGCTTGCCGGTGTGGTCGATGTTGGTCAATGCTTTCTCCATGCTGGTCGCTGTGTGCTTCCTTATCGCACTGGTGGGGCACTACATCCTCGGTGGCATTCGCCTGGGTAACCGCGCCGCGGGTGTGCGTGGTTCGCTGTCTAAGTCGGCGCGCACTCAACTTGCTGTGACCGCCGGAATCTGGATGCTGCTTCAGGTGGCTGGATACTGGCTGGGCCGCTATGAGTTGTTGTATAACCAGCACTCGCTGTTTACGGGTGGCTCCTACACGGATATCAACGCCTACCTGCCGGCGAAGATCATTCTGATGATCATCGGCGTGTTCGTGGCCGTGGCAATTTTCTCCGCAGTGGTGATTAAGGACCTGCGCATCCCGGGCCTCGCTGTGGTGCTCATGGTGCTGTCCTCCCTGGTTATTGGTCAGGGCTGGCCGCTCATCATGGAGCGCTTCTCCGTGAACCCGAACCGCCAGGCAAAAGAGGCGGAGTCCATCTCCCGCAACATTGAGTCCACGCGTTTTGCTTATGGCCTCACCGATGACAAGGTGACCTACGAAGAGAACTGGGGTGCTGACGACGTCTCCGATGACAAGGTCGCCTCCGATGACTCCACCATCTCCAACCTGCGCCTGCTGGACCCGGACATTTTGGCGCCGACGTTCACCCAGATGCAGCAGCTGAAGAACTTCTACGGCTTCCCAGAAACGCTAGCCATGGATCGCTATGAAATCGACGGCGAGCTGCGTGACTTCGTGGTTGCCGCGCGCGAGCTGGACCCCAACGAGCTGCAGGAGAACCAGCAAAACTGGATCAACCGCCACACCGTGTACACCCACGGCAACGGCTTTATCGCCGCGCAGGCAAATACCGTCGATGAGGTGGCTCGTGACGCCGGCTCCGCCCGCGGTGGTTTCCCCATCTTCACTGTTGCTGACCTGCAGACCCAGGCGGGCAAGGACGCCGAAGGCGAGGGCGAGACCAAGAACGCTGAGGAATCCCTCGGCATCAAGGTTGACCAGCCGCGCACCTACTTCGGCCCTGTGATCGCTAGCGCACAGGATGGCATGGACTACGCCATCGTGGGCAAGACCGGCGATAAACCGGTGGAATACGATACCGATACCTCCACTTACACCTACGACGGTAAGGGCGGCGTAGACATCGGAAACATCGTCGACCGCACCGCCTACGCCCTGAAATACCAGGAGCTAAACTTCCTACTCTCGGACCGTGTTGGCTCGGAATCCAAGCTGCTCTATGACCGCGATCCGCGCGAGCGCGTGGAGAAGGTCGCCCCATGGCTGACCACGGATTCCTCCACCTACCCGGCGGTTATCGACGGCCGCGTCAAGTGGGTCGTGGACGGTTACACCACACTGGATTCCTTGCCGTACTCGCAGCGCACCTCCCTGACGGAGACCACCCAGGACACTCAGAACCCGACGGGCACGACGCAGCGCTTGGTCAACGACCAGGTGGGCTACATCCGCAACTCGGTCAAAGCGACTGTCGACGCCTACGATGGCACCGTCGATCTCTACGAGTTCGACACCGAAGACCCCGTGCTCAAGGCGTGGGAGGGTGTGTTCCCGGGCGTCGTCAAGCCAGAGTCGGAGATCTCCGACGAACTGCGCCAGCACCTGCGCTACCCGGAGGACATGTTCAAGGTGCAGCGCAATCTGCTGGCCAAGTACCACGTGGATGACCCGGGCGTCTTCTTCAACAACGATGCCTTCTGGTCCGTGCCGGAGGACCCCACCGCCGGTGAATCCCAGGGTCTGAACCAGCCACCGTACTACGTGCTGGCTGCCGATCCGGAGACCAAGAAGCCGAGCTTCCAGCTCATCACTTCCTACCGTGGCCTGAACCGTCAGTTCCTCTCCGCACACATGGCGGTGTCCTCGGACCCGGACAATTACGGCAACATCACCGTGCGTGTGCTGCCGACGAATACCCAGACCCAGGGCCCGAAGCAGGCACAGGACGCGATGATGTCTTCCGACCAGGTGGCGCGTGACCGCACGCTGTGGCAGGGGTCGAATGACCTGAAGAACGGTAACCTCTTGGCGCTGCCGGTGGGGGATGGGGAGATCCTCTACCTCGAGCCGATTTACTCGCAACGTAAGGGCCAAGAGTCCGCGTTCCCGAAGCTGTTGCGCGTGCTGGTCTCTTACAAGGGCCGTGTGGGCTATGCCCCGACCATCGGTGAGGCCCTCGACCAGGTTGGAATCGACCCGAAGGCCGCTCAGAACATTACGGAGATCGAAGGCGATACCGGCAAGGACGGTGACCAGGCCGGAAACGCTGGCGGTGACAAGAAGGATGCGGCTGACTCCAAGGACTCCGACGCTTCCGCACCGGCCTCCGCTCCGAAGGCATCGAGTGAAGGCGAGGCTATCGACGCCATCAACAAGGCTCTCGATGGCGTGGACAAGGCTAAGAACGGTTCCTTTGAGGAGTACGGCAAGGCCTTGGACGAGCTGGACAAGGCAGTGGAGGAGTACCGCTCGCTGCAGTCTCAGTAGTAGCTCCGCATAGTCCAGAAAAATGGCGCCTGCCCAGGGGATTTGGGTAGGCGCCATGGCGTCTGTATAGTTACATGAGTCGCCGGCACACGGGGTAACAATCCCAGTGATTAACCACAGTGTGCTGAAGCGCTTGATGTTCGGAAGTACATCTCGACGCGGGGTGGAGCAGCTCGGTAGCTCGCTGGGCTCATAACCCAGAGGTCGTAGGTTCGAATCCTGCCCCCGCTACCAACTTCCCGCCCCTACCAGTGGAAACACCGGTAGGGGCCTTTTCTGTTTTGTGCTGGAATCGCCATTTGGGGGGGCTTTGAATCCTGCACCACGTAGGACTTCGCCGCTCCCCCCAAGCCATGCACTTAGAAAGTAAAATCTTCTCGCTGTACGGTATCGTCGGTACGCTCAAAGATCGAAGCGCAGGATTACAAGGACTACATTCTCGGCTTCATCTTCTATAAGTTCCTGTCCGACCAAGTAGAGCAGTTCATGCTCAATAACGACGCTGAACCGGAAGACCTGCCCGATGCGCTCGTTGAGACCGACACTGACACCGTGGCCCTGGTGCGTAACAACTTGGGCTACTTCCTCACTTACGAGAACCTGTACTCGACGTGGCGGGACATGGGTAACGACTTTTCCATCGCTCACGTGCGCGACGGCCTGGCTACCTTCAAGCGCAACATCGCCCCGGAGCACAAGCACGTCTTCGAGGGCATCCTTAACACCCTGGACACCAGCCTGTCGAAGCTGGGCACAACCGACGCTGCCCGTACCTCAGCCATCAAGAAGCTACTGGACCTTATCGATGACATCCCCACTGATGGCAAGCAGGGCTATGACGTGCTGGGATACATCTACGAGTACCTCATCGAGAAGTTCGCGGCTAACGCGGGCAAGAAGGCAGGCGAGTTCTACACCCCGCATGAGGTCTCGCTCATCATGAGCAACATCGTCGCTGACCACCTCAAGGACCGCGACGAGATTCAGATTTGCGACCCGACCTCCGGCTCTGGCTCCCTGCTGCTTAACATCGGCCATGCCGTCGCCAAGCGCATGGGGGACCCAGACCGTATTAAGTACTTCGCCCAGGAGCTGCGCGAGAACACCTACAACCTCACCCGCATGAACCTGGTCATGCGCGGCGTGAAGGCGGACAACATCGTCGCCCGCAACGGTGACAGCTTGGCCCATGACTGGCCGATGTTCGACGAGTTCGACCCGGTACAGACCTACCAGCCGCTCTATGTGGACGCCGTAGTCTCCGACCCGCCCTACTCCCAGAAGTGGGAACCCGAAGGCAACGAGGCTGACCCGCGATTCGCACGGTTTGGTCTAGCTCCGAAGACCAAGGCCGACTACGCCTTCTTGCTGCATGAGCTGTTCCACGTCAAACCCGACGGTATCCTCACCATCGTCCTGCCGCACGGCGTGCTGTTCCGTGGCAGCTCGGAGGCCGACATCCGCCGCAATCTCATCGAGGCCAACCACATCGATGCCATTATCGGCCTGCCTTCCAACATCTTCTACGGCACCGGTATCGCGACCATCATCATGGTGCTCAAGCAAGAACGTGACCGCGATGACGTGCTGTTCATCGACGCCTCGCAGGGCTTCATCAAGCAGGGTAAGTACAACCACCTGCGTGCCCGCGACATCCAGCGCATCGTCGATGCCGTCCGCAACCGCGTTGACGTGCCACACTTCGCTAAGGTCGTGACCCGCGACGAGATTCGTGCCAACGACCACAACCTCAACATCCCGCGCTACGTGTCCGCCACCCTGCCGCCAGAGTCTGTAGACCTGTACGCCACCATGCACGGCGGCATCCCCACCAGTGAGATTGCCGCCTTGGAGCACTACTGGACCGCCCTACCGGGACTGCGTGAGGCGCTGTTCACCGAGAAGGTAGAAGGCTACGCGGAGCTGAAGACCGCCAACCTGCGCGAGACCATCGACAAGCACCCTGCAGCCCAGGCACTGCGTAACCAGGTTGACGCTGCACTATCCGACCTCCCGGAGAAGCTGCACGCGCTGCTGGTGGACGGCGCGGCCACCGTGCCCATTACCACCACCGAGGACCAGCTTAAGGCAGACCTGTTCGACCGACTCGACCCTGTACCGTTGGTTGATGCCTACGAGGGCTACCAGGTACTGCATGACAGCTGGGTCAAAACCGCCGGTGACCTAGAAGTCATCCAGACCGAAGGCTTCGATGCCCTGCGGGTCAACCACCCCGTGATGGAGTGGAAGACCAAGGAAAAGAAAAAGGTCTATGTCCAAATCGGATGGGACGGGCGCGTTGCTCCCAACGAGTTGGTGCAGACCTTCTACCTGGCGCAACAGAAGGACCAGGTAACGCAGCTAAGTCGCGACGTGGACACAGCTGTATCTGAGCTAACACAGCTTGTCGAGGGCTTAAGCGAAGTCGACAAGACCGACCTGACCGAGATACTTAACGACAAGCAGGACGCCTTCAAGAAGACCGAGCTGAACAAGGCCATCAAGGACCTGCCGAAGCTGGCCAAGGGCGAGACCTGGCCGGAGGACAGCACTGAGGCTGCCATGCTCAGCGCCAAGGCACTTATCGCCCAGCGGGACAAGCTCAAGAAGAACCTCAAGGCTGCGCAAGAGCAGTTGGAGAAAGACACCTACGCGACCATTGAAGCGCTTACCGAAGCGCAGGTCGATGAGGTGCTCACCGCCAAGTGGATTACTTCACTTATGGATGACCTGCGCGAAATCCCTGGTCACGTGCTTGCAGGCCTGGCCGGCCGCGTCCAGGCGCTGCACGACAAGTACGCCGTCGCGCTGACCGACCTCGACGTGAAGATTCGCGAGACGGAGCAAGAACTCGCTGGCCTACTGAGCGGGCTTACCGGCAACGCCGCCGACATGCAGGCCGTGGCTGCACTCCAGGAGCTGCTGGGCGGTGGTCGCGATGCATAGTCACAACGTGCCCGCACTGCGCCTGGAGGGCTTCGATGGTGAGTGGGAATTGAAAGCCATTGGAGACCTCAGCGAAAGGACTTACGGTGGCGGTACGCCATCTAGCGATGAACCGGGCTACTGGTCCGGGGACATCCCTTGGATTCAATCCTCTGATGTTGCGGAGCAGGGGGTCGCCCCGGTCGCCCCTCGTAAGCACATCACCGAGGAAGCTATTTCACGCTCTGCTGCTATGCAGATTCCTGCCGACTCTGTTGCAGTCGTCACTCGTGTTGGCGTTGGCAAGGTCTCTTTTATGCCGTTCCCTTACGCCACCAGCCAGGACTTTGTATCGCTATCAGACCTTTCCGGTGACCCTGAATACATCGCTCTTACTGTTAAGCGGCGTATGGAGGGACTCGCTGACCAGCTGCAGGGTAGCACCATCAAAGGTATCACGAAGACTGAGCTGTTCAATCAGGCTGTTTATTTCCCGCCCGCTCTCGAAGAACAGTAGGCCATCGGCGCTATCTTCACCAACCTCGACGATGCCATCAACCAGCACACCAAGAAGCACCAGGCCCTGCAGCAGGCCAAAACTGCTCTCATGCAACGGATGTTCCCGCAGGAGGAGGGGCAGACGGTGCCGGAGTTGCGGCTGGAGGGCTTCGACGGTGAGTGGAAGACGACAACACTGGGTGAACTCGGCTCGTTCAAGTCAGGCGTCGGATTCCCGGAACGTGAACAAGGCGGGGAAGCAGGCCTACCTTTCTACAAGGTATCGGACCTCTCCGCACCAGGGAATGAGCTGCAACTGCGCTCCGCCAACCACTATGTGACGGAGGAACAGATTGTTCGTAATCACTGGGTGCCTGTAACAGCTGTACCTGCGATTCTGTTCGCCAAGGTTGGTGCTGCTGTCTTCCTAGGGCGCAAAAGACTCGCTACCGATACATTCCTCCTCGACAACAATCTCATGGCGTTTTCCTTGGACACCAAATCTTGGGATGTTCAGTTTGCCGATACCTACCTCAAGACGGTGGACCTGACCCGATTCACTCAGAGCGGTGCTTTGCCGTCACTGAACGCCCGTCACTTGGCAGAGGCGGCGGCTACCATTCCACCCACCCTTGAAGAACAACAGGCCATCGGTGCAGTGTTCACACGGCTGGACACGCTCATTGCTACCGAGGCCAAGTACATCGAGTCCCTTAAGCAGGCCAAGGCGGCGCTGCTGCAACGGATGTTCATCTAAGGAGCAGCTATGACCACACCATTTCGTTCTGAGGCTGAGTTCGAGGCGGTACTCATCGACCTGCTAACCCGCCACGGCTGGAGCAAGGAGTTGCTGCGCTTCCCGACAGAGCAGCAGCTCATCGACAACTGGGCGAACATTCTTTACGCCAACAACCGGGGCCGTAACCTGCTTGGCGACGTGCCGCTCACCGAGGGCGAGATGGCGCAAATCATCGAGCAGGTCAACAACCTGCGTACGCCGCTGGCGCTCAACGAGTTCATCAACGGTAGCACCGTGACCATTACCCGAGATGCACCGCAGGCCGCCAACTTCGGCTCTGAGGTTAGCCTGAAAATCTACGATCGCCTAGAGATTGCCGGTGGCCAGTCGCGCTACCAGATTGCCGTCCAGCCGCGCTTCCAGACCGCCAATGAGCTGCTGCCCACCCGACGTGGCGACTTGATGCTGCTCATTAACGGTATGCCGGTCTTCCACATCGAGCTGAAGCGCTCCGGCGTGCCGGTCTCCCAAGGTGCGAACCAGATAGCCAAGTACGCCCACGAGGGCGTCTACCAGGGAATCTTCTCACTGGTGTAAATCTTCGTCGCCATGACCCCAGAAGAGACGATCTACTTCGCCAACCCGGGCGCAGGCAAGTTCAACCCGGACTACTTCTTCCACTGGGCAGACTTCAACAACGAGCCGCGAATCCGGGCTATCTGGAGCGCTGGGTCGTGCGCGCGGATGAAGTTAACCCGGACGGCGACGTCGCGCTGTCGCAGCAGGCGGTCGACGAGTTCGTGATGGCGCCGTGCGTCCGCTGCGGTTCGGAGCTGCTCAAGCCGGACGTCGTCTACTTCGGCGAGCCGGTTCCGGTGGAGCGGCGGGACGCCGCGCGTGCGCTGCTTGCGGACTCGCGCTCGCTGCTTGTCGCCGGTTCGTCGCTCGCCGTGATGAGTGGCTATCGCTTCATGCTCGACGCGCTCAAGCAGGGCAAAGAGGTCTCTGTGGTGAACGGCGGCCCCGGACGCGGCGACCCGAAGGCGACGACGCTGTGGCGCACGCAGGTAGCGCCGGCTTTTGATGAGCTACTGGATCTGCTTGATGTGTAAGGCTGGGGTACGGCAGGCCTAAAGCTTCTCGAAGTACATGACTGCGGTGTCGGTGTTTTTCTCTGGTGCCGGGGGATCGGTCTGCTTGCCTCGCCACAGGGGGCTGATGCCTGGCATGAACCAGGCGAGCAGGGCAACGAGAACCGCGATGACGATGGCGGCGGGAGTTGCATATTCGAGCGGCACGAACCAGTATCCGGCCGCGCACAAGGCGATGATGATGCAGACCCACAAGGGGACTAGGACGCCGAGGTTGAGCCGCCGCGTGGCGCGGTATTCGGCCCAGTCTTCGCCGGGGAAGCGAGTGCGCGCTTCGGAGCGAATCCGACGCGCGGTCTTGTGCTGTTGCAGCACCGAGGCGATGAGGGTGAAGGCCACGCCGGCGCCTGCAACGAGCATGTCTGCGGTGACGGCTCCATAAGCTGCAATCGCGAGCGCGAGAGACAGCGCAAGGCGCTCGGAGACGCTGAGAGGTAGCCCACGCGTGGGGTCTACGTCGGGATACAGATTTTTGAAGGCGCTGGTAGACGACGATGTCATGACCGAATGAGGGTGTCCTTTGTTGGGGGTTGCTTACCTAATCTAGGTTAGTATAGCCTATACAAAACTGCTTAGGTATGTGTAGCCTAACTTCTGATTCTTTTTGTTCATCGCATCAATACTTCATGAGGACTCTCTCCGTGATTCTCCGTCGAATATTGGGCACTCTTGCTGCCAGTACTCTCATCGCACTCCCTTCGGTCGCGCTCAACGCTCCTGTCGCCTCGGCTGCCGGCACTTGCTCCTGGAATTGGGGCATTAAGCAGTCCTACCGAAGCTATATCCAAGGCCAAGTCGCCAAGGGCCAGTGGGAAACGGACGGCATTGGTTTTACCGGTTCCGAAACCGGCGCAGACGGTGCTTTTACCTTCACTCCGGGCAAGGCTTCCGTAAACGGCGATACCGTCACCGTCCCCTTCGGCGGCGTCATCCACTTCACTGGACACAACTACGGCGGCGACGATCTGTTGGATATGACGCTGACAGACTGGCAGATTCAGGCCTCCGGCAACCGGGCGGCGATCGTGGTGGATTACGTCTCTTATGAATCTGACATGGTGGATAAGTCCGCACGCGGCCCGCAGATTACCGGCGATAACGTGGTCATCGCGGGGATCGATCTAGATCAACCCGTCGACGCGTCCGCGCACACGCTCGACCTTTCCGGCGACGTCACGCTCACCGACGAAGGACACAAACTCTTCATTGCCTATGAGTCGGGACAGTCGATGGACCCCTCGTCAGGGACCGTGGCCACGGATGGCAGCTGCGGCGGGTCCTCTGGCGGTTCAGGCAGCGGTTCGAAGTCCTTGGGGACAATCTCGGGCACGTTTACTGGTCGCAATGCAGAAGCCATGGCGATTCTGAAGGAAACGAACGACACCATGAATGGCCTGACCACCTTCATGGGCAACACGGAGTCCTTCCTAGACCAGCTAGAATCCTTCCGTTCTCGCACGGAAGCCGCCACGGGCACGACCACCAGCACTACCACTAGCACCACGAGTGGTTCAGGCGCGTCGGGAGCCAACACTTCGGGCACCGCGAGCCCTTCGGGTGCTTCGGGTAGTACTTCGAGCACTTCGGGTAGTACTTCGGGCAGTACTTCGGGTACTTCCGGCACTACTGGTGCTACTGGAACCACAAGAACCGCGCGGCCACAGGACCCCGGGTCCGCGGCTAGTGATGGGCAGTCAGAAACCTGCGTAGCCACGGGCGTGCAGGCTGCGACCGCCGAGTGGGGTGTCAAGAAGTCCTTCCAGTCGTATATCACCGGCTCCATCGCCAAGGGCGCCTGGACGCTCGACGGCGTAGGGTACGACAACTCGCGTTTCCAGTTCACGGGCACCGGCGGAGATGTGGATACTGCGGCGCAGTCAGGTTCCATCCGCTACGGCGGCGCTATGCATTTTACCGGCCACAACGGAGTCCTCGATCTCAATATCGCGAACCTGGAAGTCCGGTTCAACGGGACGAGCGGTCAACTCATCGCCGACGTGCGTTCCTCCAACATGGAGGGCGAGCGCAAGGACTTTGGACGCACGGTGCTCGGAGACGTGTCGTTTAGCCTGCTCGACGTGAGTGACTCCGCCGTCGACGGCGAAGCCACCGTCACGCTGACCGCAGCGGGCAATGATGCGTTCGCGAATTTCTATGAGCCGGGCACGACCCTTGATCCGCTTTCGTTGCATGCACAACTTGGCGGATCCGGGGACTGCGCCGGGGCGAGCGGAACTACGGCACACACTGGTGCGGCGACGACCTCCGGCGGTCAGAGCGCTGCGGCGGCAAAGCGGGCGGCATCGGAAAGCTCTGCGGGAGACGGCCCGCAGGCCGCGGCCGGCACGAGCACGTCTGGTTATGAAGACGGCAGCGGCAACTTCCAGATCAAGAAGGCCGCGGCCGCGGGCTCCTCGCCGGAGGCGAGCACGTGGCTCCTGCTGCTTATCGCAGGCCTCGCCATCGCCGGCGGTTCCATGGGCTCCGTCGTCCTGCGCAACCCGGCGTAGCGCACCCCTTGTTACCCAAGACTTGAGAAAGGATACGTTTCGCATGAAACGACTTTTGGTGGCGTTGGCGTGTGTCTTCGCCCTCACAGGGTGCGGCGTCCAAGGCGCCTATGAATCCCAAGACGCGCAGCTGCGCGACGCCCTCCCAGACGCGCAGTCGGCCAAAGACCCGCGCTCGTTTACGGGTGTGTCGAATGTGACGGACTTCGAGGATGTCGTCGCGGTGGCGGAGTCGCCTACTCCCGCGCTGCCGGTAGAGCTCACGGATGCTGACGGCTACGACGTCTCCGTTACGGATGTGTCCCGAATCGTGGCATTGGATCTCTACGGTACGTATACGAAAACCCTCGAGGGCCTAGGGCTTACGGACAATATCGTGGGTCGCACGGTGTCGTCGACGGAAAACGCTATCGCCGATCGCCCCGTCGTGACCCAGGGCGGACACAACATCAACGTGGAAGCCGTGCTCGAACTCCGGCCCACGCTGGTCATCGTCGATCATTCGATCGGCCCACGCGACGCCATCGACCAGATTCGCGCCGCAGGGGTGACCACCGTGGTCATGGAGCCGAAACGCACCATTGACTCGGTGGCCGAGGACATCACAAACCTGGCCGCGGTCGTGGGTCTGCCAGACGAAGGCGAAACGCTGGCCAACCGCTCCGTCGAAGAAATCGAAAAAGATAAGGCGGCCATCGCAGACATCGTGCCGGAGGAGCCAATGCGCATGGCGTTCCTCTACGCGCGCGGCAACGGCGGCATCTTCTTCATCATGGGAGAAGGCACGGGTGCCAAGGACCTCATTGAGGGTGTGGGCGGCGTAGACCTCGGCACCGAATACCACCTCTCTTACGCCGAACCTGCCAACGCCGAATCTTTGGCAAAGATTAACCCTGAGGTCATCATCATGATGACGGGCGGCCTGGAGTCGACCGGCGGCGTCGAAGGCCTCCTCGAGCGCCCCGGCATTGCACAAACCACCGCGGGCCAAAAGCAGCGGATCGTGACCATCCCAGACGGGCAATCGCTCGCCTTCGGGCCCTTGACCGGACAGACCCTTCTCAAACTTGCGCAGGCAATCTATGACCCAGACAATGCTTAAACCGGCGGCCCCCACGGAGGTTTTCGCTCGGCGCTCCCGCCTGCGGGTTGGTGTATTCGTATCGCTTGGGGTGCTGCTTGGTGTCGCCTTCATCCTGTCGCTTGCGCTGGGGCAGTACTACGTCGCGCTGGGTGACTTGGTGCAGATTATGGCCGCGGGCCCTGGCGGTGGCTTGACGGCCAACGTCGTGTGGCAGATCCGCCTGCCGCGCATTCTGCTCGGTTTCTTGGTCGGCGCGTGCTTGGGAGTGGCGGGCACGCTCATGCAGGCCGTGTTCGCCAACCCGCTGGCTGAGCCCTCCATCGTGGGCGTGACCTCCGGTGCCGGTGTAGGCGCGGCCGTGGTAATCGTCTTTAATATCTCCGTCCTGGGTACCTTCACGGTGCCGCTCGCGGCGTTTGCTACGGCGCTGCTGGTTACCGCGCTGATCTACCAGTTGGCGCGCTCACGAGGGCGTGTGGCGGTGGTCAATCTGATCCTGACCGGCATTGCTATCAACGCGGTGTGCAACGCCATCATCTCCTTCATGATGTACCTGGCGCCTACCGCGAACCGCGAGCAAATCATCTTTTGGCAAATGGGTTCGCTCAACGGTTCCCAGTGGAAACACGTGTGGGTGGGCCTCCCCATCGCCCTCCTCGGGATGGCCATTGCGCTGCGTCTTGGCCGCCAGCTAGATGTGCTCGCGCTGGGCGAGCGCGCCGCGGAACACACTGGCGTCGACGTCAAGCGACTGCGCATTATCGCCATCGCTGCCTCGGCGATCCTTACCGCCGGCGCAGTTGCTTTCGCCGGACTTATTGGGTTCGTCGGCCTTATCGTGCCGCACCTGCTGCGTACGATCATCGGCCCAGAAAACAGGGTCTTGCTGCCGGCCTCTGCGGTGGCGGGCGCCGTACTCATTGGCTTTGCCGACGTCGCTGCGCGCACGCTCATTCCTTTCGCCGACCTTCCCATCGGTATCTTTACCGCGCTCGTGGGTGGCCCCACCTTCTTCGTGCTGTTGCGCCGGATGATGAAGAAGGGAATGCATTGATGATTAACGTTGCGAATCTTTCCGTTTCGATCGGCGAGCGGAACCTGCTTTCCGATGTCTCCTTTGTCGCCCGCCCAGGGGAGGTCACCGGCCTCATCGGCCCGAATGGTGCGGGCAAGTCCACGCTGCTGGCGGCCATCGCCGGCGATATTGATTACACCGGTTCCGTTTCCCTCGTGGGGCAGGATCCGGCGGTGTCCTCCCCAGGGGCGTTGGCCCGTGCGCGTGCGGTGATGCTGCAGGACGTTACTGTGTCCTTCCAGTTTCTCGTGCGTGATGTAGTGGCCATGGGCCGGCGCCCTTGGGAGGGCACCGCCAGGCAGGCCGAGGACGACGCGATCATCGACGCAGCGCTTGCGGCGGTGGATGCGACGCACTTGGCCGGCCGCGATATTGCCACGCTCTCTGGCGGGGAGCGTGCGCGTGTGGCGTTGGCCCGTGTACTGGCGCAGCAGACCCCGGTGATTCTTCTCGATGAGCCGACTGCGGCGCTGGACATCCGCCACCAAGAACAAGTCTTGGGATTGGTGCGCTCGATCGCGGCGCAGGCTGGAGTGGCGGTGCTGGTGGTACTCCACGATTTGGGCGCCGCTGCGGCCTATTGCGATCACATCGTGTGCCTAGCAGACGGGGCAGTTGCCGCCGCCGGCCCGGTGCGCGAGGTCTACACCGACGAGATTTTGTCGCAGGTCTATCGCTGGCCCATCCAGGTGAGCAAGGCAGACGGCCACATCTCAGTCCATCCCGCGCGATGTCAGGTCGCCGATCCCGAGCAGTCTTTTGTCGATCTACTTAAGGAGTCTTAACTCATGCGTATTGTCTCTTCTTCTCTCGCGCTGGCGCTGACCGCCTCGGCGCTGACCGTTCCGGCAGCCTTTGCTGCCGATGCCCCCACCTGCGCCCCTGGCCAGACCCTGGAGACCCGCATTGTCTCCGGAACTGTGAATTGGGGCATCAAGGAATCTTTCCGCAACTACATCATCGGCCCCATCGCGAGGGGTGGGTGGACCACGTCCGGCGCGGTAACGCAGGACGAGGGTAACAAAGGCGGAGCAGACTTTCAGTTCCACTTCGAGGTGGATCCTTCTGCGTCCTCGGTGAGCCTGGGCGAAGACGGCACCGTCACGAAAGCCGATATTCGAACCAAGGATTCGACGCTGGAGTTTGAGGGCCACCACGGTGCGCTGTACACCAAGATGCTCTCGCCTTATGTCCTCACGGAGGCAGGGCAGGCAAAGGCGGGCACGTCCTACGAGGGCTACTACGTGCCGGGCAAGGGCATGACGGAATACACCCCGGAGGACCGCACGGAAGAAAACAAGAAGTCGGGCACGGATACCTTCGCTGAGGGCAATGCCGCATGGTCGAAGGACGGCGATATGCTCACGCTGAATGCGACCGACGTGACGTACAAGCCGAAGGCGGGTACCTACTACGATCGCGAGTCGAAGATCCAGCACATCGAGGGTATCGACGTGATCTTCATGGGCATGTACAACGAGAGCTACAAGCCGGAACTTGATGATGCACAGGTGACCTTGAAGACCGCGTCCGAGTGTGTGGGTCCTGCCGATGAGGGCACCGAGACCACCCCAGGGGAGCAGGACGAGCCGGGCCGCGACGAGCAGGGCAAGGACCAGGCAGGAGACCAAGGAAAGACTCCTGAGAAGGACCCAGAGAAGAAGCCGGAAAAGGGGCGGGATCAGAACCAAGGCGGCACGGATAACAAGGGCGAAGAAGGCTCTTCTTTTTCCAACGTGTGGAATATCGTGTTGGCGCTGACCGCTCTGGGCGGCATGTTTGCGGTCATCGGCGGCGCCATCGTGCAGTCCGGCGTTCTTAATCCCCTGCTGGCGCGCCTGCGTTAGCGAACCTGCACGGGTCTATTCCGAGTCGGCGTGACCCGCGTTGGCAAGGGCGTGGCTTTGGGCGTCGTGAGGATTGTCCAGGGTGGGGGAGAGCTGTTTGAGCACCGTGCGCACGATGGCGCGCACGCGCTTGTCCATGGGCATATCCATGTGTGAGACGACGGCGCGTTTGTCGACGTCTTGCACATAGACATTGCGCACCGTTCCGTCGGGAGTGTCGCCGGGATCCAAGAAACAGGTTTCCGGCGGCACGACGATGGAGTCTTGCTTAGTGGCCACGCACGTGTAGCTCACACCGGGGGCCAGGTCACCGTTGCGGTTGAGCTCCTCCAGCGTCGCGCTGCCCACGATTTGTTCCATGCCGGCTGGGCCGAAGTAAGCGTCGATGATGGAGCGCATGACGTGTTCTTGGCGGCGGCTGGAAATCAACGAGCTGACGATTCCACCTTGGGTGGTGCCGTGGTTGGGCGCCGACAGGCAGATGATGTGGCGCACGCGGTCCACCGCATCGTGGTTATGCATCCAGTAGCGGGCGACGATACCGACTTGAGAGTGTCCGATGAGCACGACCTGTTCCGCGCCGGTGACGGCTTGGACCGCGTCGATATACGCGCCGACCTGATCGGCGGAGGCGGCGATGGGGCCGGTGGCGCGGGCGCCATAGTCCGGTGCGAACACGGTCCAGCCGTCCTCGCGCAGCTCGGAGCCGAGCAGCTGCCATACGCCTTTCGTATCCGTCGTCCCGTGGATGAGAATGATGGGCCATGGGTGGTCTTCATCCGGGCGCGCTGCCCAGTCGTCTTCGAAAACGCCGCGTGGCTTCAGGCGTGCGCCGAGCGGTAGCGATGCCAGGCGTGCCGCGGTCTCTGCCTCGTGGTCGTCGCCTGCGGACCCGCGTGGATGGCGAAAGTCGAGGTCGAAGAAGCTGCGGCGCTCGGCACGCAATAGCTCGGCGATTTCGTCGGCCACTTCCTCGCGCAAGGCGTTAGCGGGCGCAGGGGTGGTAATGCCGTGGCGCGGAGAGTCTGAAACTTGTTCCGCCGCCGGTGTCTCCGGCAGGCCTTCGGTGGCGTCGTAGCTGACGGAAGGGGGAGTCGGGTCTGAACGCCAGAACCGCCCGAGTCCCTCGGAGATGAGGGTTTCGAGTTCTTTGAGCGGTTCTTTGAACGAATCTGTTGCCATAACTCTCATCCTATTTCGTGCCGCGATACATTAATTTTTCGGAATTATTAGTGGTAACGGTGATATTTCGCGGGATCGCGGGAGAAAGTTCTCGTTCCCCCTTGACCATCCAACTAAAGGTTTATAAACTAAGCCTTGCCTAATCACGGGCGGTTGCTTACTAGGAAGGTCGCGCTCCACTTCCTTCTTACGGTAAGTGCCGAAAGATTAGTCATGGGGAGAAGGCCCGTCAGCGCGCAGCTGACGGGCCTTCGTTTATCTCTGGAAGTGGTAGTTGGGGGACGAGCCCAAATTCCTGCGCCTACCGGCGTGCTCGCGAGCTTTCGCTACGTCTTTTCTTCCCCCGCGCGCCTGCGCATGGAAGTCTTCGGCGGCCTCGCCGTCGCCCTCGCGCTTATCCCCGAGGTCTTAAGCTTTTCGATCCTGGCGGGGCTGGATCCACGCGTTGGACTCTTCGCGTCCGTCATCATGGCAATCTCCATCTCCTTTACTGGTGGTCGTCCTGCCATGATCTCCGCCGCGGCCGGCTCGGTCGCGTTGGTCATTGCTCCCTTGTCTGCCTCCCACGGTCTGCAGTACGTCCTCGCGGCGGTGCTGCTGGCGGGAGTCCTGCAGATCGTTCTCGCTTTCCTCGGGGTCGCCAAGCTCATGCGTTTTATCCCGCGCTCCGTTATGACTGGCTTCGTCAACGCGTTGGGCATCATGATGTTTACCGCGCAGCTGCCGCACCTCATGCACGTCCCGTGGATCGTCTATCCCCTCGTGGCGCTCGGTGTGGTCATCATGCTTCTGTGGCCGAGGCTCACGGAGGTCGTCCCCGCCCCGCTCATCACGATCCTCGTCATCACAGTGCTCGTCGTCGTCTTCCGCTGGGACATTCCGGACGTCGCGGACCAAGGCGAGCTACCCACGAGCCTGCCGGGCTTCGTTTTCCCTGACGTGCCGCTCACGCTCGACACGCTCACGCTCATCGGCCCGTACGCGGTAGGCGTGGCCCTCGTCGGCCTCATGGAGTCGCTGCTCACAGCCAAACTTGTCGACGACATTACGGACAGCCACTCGGATAAAACGCGCGAGTCCCTCGGTCAGGGTATTGGCAACGTCCTTGCGGCGAGCATCGGCGGCATGGGCGTGTGTGCGATGATTGGCCAGACGATGATTGGCGTCAAAGCTTCTGGTGCTCGCACGCGCCTGTCGAGCCTGCTCGCTGGCATCTTCCTCCTCATTCTCATCCTTGTGTTGGGCGATACCGTGGGTGCGATTCCCATGACTGCGCTTGTCGCCGTCATGATCCTCGTCGCCGCGGACACGGTGGATTGGCACTCGGTGCGCACCATCCACCGCATGCCGCTGTCGGAAACGCTGGTCATGCTCGTGACGGTTGTGGGGACATTGGTTACTCACAACCTGGCGGTCGGCGTCATCGCCGGCGTGCTCACGGCCATGATTGCGTTCGCGCGTCGCGTCGCGCACCTCACCCAGGTCGAGCTCGTTGCTTCCGATGCCACCCGCGCCGCGTACCGCGTCACCGGCCAGCTTTTCTTTGCTTCGTCCAACGACCTTGTCTATTCCTTTGACTACACGCTGGGAGTCTCTGAGGTCGATATCGACATGTCGGCTGCGCAGGTATGGGATGCCTCGACTGTGGCGACGCTGGATGCGGTGCGTGAGAAATACGCGCAGCGCGGCGTGACCGTGGATATTCGGGGTCTTGATCCGGTCAGTCAGCAGCGCCTCGACCGGCTCTCGGGCAATTTGGGGGACTAAAACCTGGGGGAGAGATGTGCGCTGAGCATGGGGGTGCGACGATTAGTCATACTTTCGGTCGAATATGCGTCACTGTGGGCATGAAGTATGGCATAGGTCTTGATATGTAAGGCTTGCCTTGTTTAGACTATCCACATTAAGGTTAGGCAAGCGTTACTTAATCAGGAGGAATTTGGCCATGACCGTTGCCATGACCACGACGCCGCTTTCGCAGATGCTGCGTGAGGAAACCGCGCGAGCGCACGCCAGCGCAGAGGGCTCAGATTTTATGACCCGCTTGATGGCGGGTGAGCTCAGCGCAGAGGCACTCGCCACCTTTACTGGGCAGTTGTGGTTTATCTATGAGGCGCTTGAGCGCGCGGTCCGCACGGTAGCGGATACTCGCATCGCCGGAGCGGTGGCCGACCCCCGGTTGGAACGCCGCGATGCGCTGGAACTCGACCTCGCGGAAATGTACGGCCCGCAGTGGCGCGACGAGGTGCGTATCCTTCCCGCCACCGCACGCTACGTCGCGCGCCTGGAATCGCTCGATACGCCGGGATCGGAGCCCCGGGTCGTTGCTCACCACTACGTGCGCTACCTTGGCGATATCTCGGGTGGGCAGGTTATTGCCGCGCGCCTGGGGGCTCTCTACGGTATCGACCCGGATGCGCTCAATTTCTATAACTTCGCGGCGATTGGCAAGATTCCGCCCTACCGCAGCGCGTACCGCAAGGCGCTCGACGAGCTCGCGCTTTCTGATGCCCAGCGTGCCGCTCTCATCGCCGAGGCACAGGCCGCCTTCGCGTGTAACTCGGCAGTCTTCGCCGAGCTAGCGAAGCTGTATCCGGGCGCAGCGTAGCGCCGGGTTCACTATTTCCTCTCTTCCCCCTTCTTGTTTTATCTGTATTTCTAAAGTGACCTGGAGGTCTGTCGCGTGAAGAAAATCTCTTCTGCTTCTCTCGCATCTGCTCTTATCGTCTCTGCAATGGCTGTTCCGGCTACTGCTGCAACGCAGGACCTGACGGCGGGTACATTCGCCTGGCCCATCAAGACCTCATTTATGGAGCATCTTGCTGGCCCAATGGCAGCTGGCCGTTGGACGACCACGGATGGGGCGACGTATAAGGACAATCAGCTGCTCTTTCCGGTCAACGTCGCTGAGACGACGTTAGATGCGGACGGCAACGGCACCATCGTCCTTGACGGTTCGGCGCATATCGTGGCCTACAAAGGCCTGGGCGCGGGCGGCTCGGCCGGCCTCGATCTCACCTACTCAGATCTCAAGCTGCAGGTGCAAGGCACGAAGGTCGAGCTCGTTGGAGACTACGTTTTGTCCGGGGATCCGGGCGATAAGGGCGCGCAGGTCGACAGGGATGGCGATGATGACGTGCTGGTCACGTTCACCCTCGATGCCCCCATCGCGGTTGGGACCGATGTGAGCGCGCAGGATCGCCAGGCCACCGCGGGTGCAGGCCTGGAGGGCTCGCTACTGCGCTATAAGGAAGGTCAGATACTTGAGGGCGGCGACGTTGATCTCGTGCTGGACTTCGCTGATGGCAAGGATGCCGGGGTAGTCGAGGGGCATAAGTCGACGGGACTTGCCCGGGCTTCCGCGCAGTTGGGAACGCTGAGCTCGGAGGAACCGTCGAGCGAGGGTATCGGCATCCTCGTGGGGGTGATTGCGGGCGTTGTGGCGCTCGTGGGTACCGCGGTGGCAGGGATGCCTTTGGTGCTTGATGCGCTCAAGCGGGCGGGCATCCGACTCTAGTTCGATTGCTTCCGTTTGTGTGGATTCGGGCGTTGATCAGGTTGCGGTAACTTAGGTTACCGTGACCAAAATTGTCTTTGGCCTGCATGTTTGGGAACCCTAACCTAGCTAGCGGCATTTTTGAATATCTGTATTATGGGAGACTATACCGCCGGAAACCCGTTGGATAGCCGTCGGAAAAGACAGAAATTTACCTATTGAACAGGTACCGAAAGGCAAGGATATTCAATGAACGAGAAGCTGCAGAGCCTGCTGAACGCACAGGTTATTAACGAGCACGGCGCCGCCCTCATCTACACCCAGCTGGCCTACGAGATGGATGATCTTTCCTTCCCGGGCATGCGTGACTGGTTCTACGCTCAGGCTGCGGAGGAGCGCGAGCACGCTCAGAAGTTTGCCAACCACCTCCTCGCACGCGGTTACCGCGTGGAGCTCACCGATGTCCCGGTTCCGTCTGTGAAGGCCGCGACCCCGCTCGACGCTTTCGAGGCTGCCTACGCACACGAGCAGAAGGTCTCCGAGCAGATCCGCGAGATCGCTCGTACCGCTGATGAGGTGAAGGACCTTGAGTCCCGCCAGATCGTGAACTGGTTCCTCGACGAGCAGATTGAGGAAGAGGACACCGTCACCGAGATTATTGACCAGATCAAGCTCGTGGGCAACGATGGCTCCGGCCTCCTGCGCATCGACGCCACTCTGGGCTCCCGCGCAAAGTAGTCACGCGTGGCCATCAAGGCCTAGCTAATACACAAAGGTCAAGGGACAGTGACCATGCGGTAACAAACCCATCAAGATTGTCCTAATATCTCCCACCAACCCCATGGTTGGTGGGAGACTGCGTTTTATATGTCTATGAAGCAGAAAACCTGGACCGTGGTCGTGCTCCTCGCGCTCGCCGTCGCCTTGGGCGTCGGCATGGCGTTGAGCAGTACGCACGTTGCGCTCGGCACTTTTCTGCTTGGTGCGGCACTCATGCTGGGGCCCTTCGCGGGGGCGGGTCTCTTTCTTTTTGCTGCGCTCATCGCGGTGAGCCTGCCGCAGAAGTCCATTGCGTCAGTCGGCGGCGCGCTCGTGCTTGCCGCCGTGGGCTTGGTGATCTTCACGCCGCTCGGCATCATTCCGGACGCCATTGTGCCGCTGTATGCAGGAGGCGCGGCGCTGGGTGCCGTGGCGGTGCTGCTCGTGCCCACGGGGCTGCCCGGACGCTTGTTCCGTTTCTAGAACTCTGTCGTTTTGGGACGAGTCTGCGCGGCTTTCCGTAGTCTGGATGTATGTCGACGTATCTTTTCGATTTCTACGGAGTCTTGCTCCGTCATCGCCCACCGGAGCCGAAGGAGGCGCTGCTACGTCTCGTCGGTGCCGAGGATCCGGCCGCTTTTTGGACGGCGTATAACGAATTGCGCCCGGCCTATGACGCGGGCGTGGTGAGCGACGAACGCTGGTGGCGCCAGATGCAGGTGCGCCTAGGCCTTCCGGACTTCGATATCTCTGAGGCCGTCGCTCAGGACTTCGAGCCGTGTACGGCGCCGGACCTCGACGTCGTGGGGTCGCCCAGGAGTTGCTTGGCGCGGGCAATGCGGTGGGCGTGCTGTCCAATATTCCGGTGGGACTCGGTCGTATGGTGCGCGAGCGCAACGACTCGTGACTCAAGGAATTCACCGCCGTGGTGCTCAGTGGCGAGATTGGCGTGGTCAAGCCCGACAAGCGGGCCTTCGACGTGGCGATGGACGCGTTGGGTGCGAGTGCGAAAGACACACTCTTTATTGATGACACCCAGGGCAACGTCGACGCAGCACGGGCGGCAGGGCTGCGCGGGTATCTCTACGACGGCAACCTTGCCGAACTGCGTGCGGAGTGCGGGCTGGCCTAGGCGGCGCGCACCTTCGCGGTGTTCAGCTCAAGCGGCGTGCGCAGGAGCGGGTCGAGCGCGACGGCGCGGGCGATGGAGCGGACGATCTCCTTGTGGTTGGGGATCATGCGCAGCTCCGTCGCGGACGCGAGATCGGGGTCGAGCTCGCCGCGTGCGGCCGAGGCAAAGAGCTTCGGCGCGGTGGGCACGTCGTAGAAGGCGGAGCCGGCGATGACCACGGTGTCGGGGCGGTGGGCATCGATAAGCTGGGCCGTAAGGCGGCCGAGGTCGGAGGCGCGCTGGGCAAGGACCGAGGGGGCATCGGCAGCCTCAGCGAGACGGGGCGCAAGCGCGGCGTTGACGAGGGTGTCGCGTGGGTCGGCGCCGTCGAACTGTGGGAGCTCGATGGAGGCAACGCCGTCCTCATCGGACAGGGCGGCGCCAATCGAGTCATCCGCGAAGAGGACGAGCGTGCGGGCTTCGTCGCCGAGAGGAGCGGCCTGCGTCTCCGAAGCGAGGATGGCGGGCACGGCCGGGGTGACAGTGACGGGGACGCCGAACTGGAAGTCGAGGCGTCCTGCGATATCCATGCCGTCCCAGCCGAGGTTGGCCGCGTGGACCTTGCCTTCTTCGTCGACGGAGCCGGAGGTGGTCACGCCGACGGAAACGAGTGTGCGGTCGACACCGGTGGTGAGCCGGTTGACGCCAGCGATGACGTGCTCGACGAAGTCATCGGGGCTGAGCTTCGAGACCGGGGTGGGAACGTTGTCTTCGCGGATAATGCGGCCGCGGGTGTCGTAGAGGCCGATATACGTCGAGGTGGTGCCGACCGCGATGCCGGAAAGGAGCCAGCCGTTATCGGAGGCCTCGAGCGGAACCGTGGGGCGGCCGCGACCTTGGGAGCGGGTGAGGTCCGTGCGCTCTTGGATGAGGCCGGCCTTGAGGAGAGCGGCGGTGGCGCGGGTGATGGTGGGCTGGGACAGTCCGGTGGCCTCCACGAGCTCGCTGCGCGTGATGATGGGATTGAGGCGTACGAGGTGGAGACGGGCCTGACCCCCGGACAGTGGACACGTCGGGGGTTAGCTATGCTGCTTGGGTCAGTGTAGCTGATGTGAGTGCTTCGAAGTCATCGGGGGCTAGAAGGTTGCACCAGGAATGCCGTCTGCGCGTGTTGTAGCGCATGCACCATCGAAAGACTTCTTGGCGGCAGACGATGGGATTGTCAAAGACTTTCCGATCACGCAGGACTTCACGCTTTAAGGTGGCGTTAAATGATTCTGCCAGGGCATTATCAGCACTCGTTCCCACCGCTCCCATGGATTGGCGAACACCAAGCTGGGTGCAGTGGTCCCTAAAGGCTTGTGAGGTGTACACACTGCCGTGATCGGAATGGAATACAGCCCCGTCAAGACTGCCACGCACACCGTGCGCGTGGGCTAGTGCATCGACGACCAGTGACACTCGCATGTGGTCTGCGATCGCATAACCTGCAAGTTTCCGTGAATACGTGTCAATGACTGTGGCCAAATACATGTTCTTGCCACCCTTACAGGGCGGGTAGGTAATGTCGCCAAGATAAACGCGGTTCGGCTCGTTGGCTGTGAATGTACGGCCTACTAAGTCCGGCATGACACGGTGGCCAGGCTTGCGCCTGGTAGTGACACATCGGCGGCGCTTGGTAAAGCCTTTAAGTCCCATGGATTTCATGATGCGTGCGACCTTCTTGTGGTTGATCGGAGGAAAGTCCGTATCGTCGTTGAGGCTTGCAGCGATGCGTTTAGCACCATAAAGCCCGTGCTCATCATCGAAGATGGTTGTAATTCTCGCACCAATAAGGGCATCGGAACACATCTTTAACCTGCGCTTTTCACGGGTTTGGACCCATTTATAGAACGAGGAGCGATTGAGCTTTAAAACGTGGCACATCCGCTTGACCGAGTATTCGGTTCGGTGGTCATAGACAAACTGGAAGCGGATCACCAGCGTGTCTCTTCGGCAAAATATTTAGCAGCTTTACGTAGAATATCGCGTTCTTCGCGCAGCTTCGCGTTTTCTTTTTCCAGCTGGCGGATTCGCTCAGAATCAGTCGCCGCTTGGGCTTTATCATGCACGGCTCTAATGCGGGCACGCTTTCCGGTGCCGTACTTGGTGACCCAAGAATGCAGCGAGGCACGGTTGATACCGAGCTCTGCTGATGCTGCGTTCAGCGAGAGGTCCTCATTGTTTTCATAGAGGGCCACAGCATCGCGTTTGAACTGTTCGGAGTACCTGGACATGGTGGTAGATTACCTTTCTTCCCAGCCCGACTGGGCTGGAATGAAAGGTGTCCACCAAAAAGGGGTCAGGCCCAATCACCACGCGCTCGCCTTCAGCAATGGGGTAGTGAAGAAGGTAGTGGATTCAGCTGAGTGCCCTTTGCCCTCCGTCGGAAGAAGAGTGGTGGAGAAGGCCTCTACGTCACGGTCTACCGTGGCCGGGGAACCTTCGGTTTCGCCGCCTTCGATCTCCTCTAAGTCTGACTCGTAGGCGTTGAAGGTGCGCGGTGCTGCGCGGCTAAGCTCCTTGGCCAAGCTATCGGCGTCGGAGGCGTCGGCATAGGTGCCGCCGGTGGCGTCGGCAATGCACTGTAGTTCCTGCTGAGCCTCGGGCTCAACGTTGAAGCCGACGGTGTTGATGACCAGGTCGATGCCCTGCTCCTTCAGTTCCTTCGCCACATCGCAGACCGGTGGCGGGGTACATGTCGCAACGCCATCCGAGACCAAGATGATGCTGCGCTGGCCTTCCTTTGGAAGCTCGGCCGCGGCCTTGCGCAGAGATTCACCGATGGGAGTGAAACCTCGTGGCTGCAGGCCATCCATGTGGCCAATCATCTTTTCGGAATTGCCGGCCTCGGGTGGCGTTACCACGGTGATGTCCTGGCAACCGGCTGCCTCATCTTCGGGGGCTTCGCCGGTGTTCCCACCGTAGGTGACAAGTCCCAGAGGGGCGTCGTCCCCGGCTTCGGTGATGAAGGTGCGGGCGGCATCTTTGGCGGCGTCGATGCGGGTCTGGCCGCCGGCATCGTTGGTGATCATGGAACCGGAGGAATCGAAGACCACCATGGTCGGAGCCATGTCACTAGAGGCAGTGGGGGAGCTCGACGCGGAGCTACTAGTGGACGTTGAGTGTGAATCTTCGGCGGTGGCTGTGAGGGGAAAGAGAACGGTTGCGGCGGAGAGAGCGACTGCTGCGAGGAAAACAATCGCCGTGAGCAATGGTTTTGGTATGAAACGTGACTTTGTGTGCATGTGAGTTAAATTACACACAGGAGGCGATCTGCGCTTGGGAACGGGGAATACAGGGGGATTAACCCCCGTGCATTCCGTTTCCGTTTGCGTGTTTTAGGGGGCCTTAGAACAGCCGGGTGTACATCCGGTAGATCGAGTCGAGCATGCTCTGAATGTTGTTGCGGACCGGGCTATTCGGGTCCAGCGCCGCCACGCCGCCGGCGACAATCAGCGCACTGATGGCCCCCAACAGGAAGCCAATCACGCCGCCGCGAGAGGACGAGCATGAATCATCCGAGGACCCATCGGAGGAGCCTGCCGAGCTTGCCGACGCCCCCGTAGAGCCCTCGTCACAGTTCTCATCCGGCTTGGCTGGCTCATCGGGCTTGGCTGGCTCATCGGGCTCACCTGGCTTGGCTGGCTTGGAGGGATCCGAAGGCTCGGAGGGCTCGGCAGTTTTGGTAGTGGTAATGGTCGTCGGCACCTTGGTGGTGATGGTCTTTTCCTCAGTGGTGGGCACCATCGAGGTCACTGTCTTGGTGGTCTTCTCCGCTGGGAGCGTGGTGGTCACCGTGGTGGGGACCTCTTTGGTTTCCGTGGTGGTCACGGCGGTCGGTACCTCCGTGGTGACGACCTCAGTGGTGGTCGCCGGCGCCGGGGTCGTCGGCTTCTCTTCGCGCGGGTCCGCAATGGCGTGGTCGTTGTTCTTCAGCGTGACCTTGTCCACCAAGTTTGGGTTGTTGGCGTTGTAGGTGCGGAAGGTGAGCTCATCACCGGTCACATCGACGATCATGTAGTCCTCGTCGTAGTCTTGGCGCCAGATCGCCGTGGACTCGTGCGGCAGAGCAGGGTCCATGTTTTCCATGCGGGCATTGGGGTACTTCTTCCCGTCCTCACCCTGGAAGTCATAGAACTTGCCGCCGCCCGCCGAGGTGGTGGTGATGTAGAGGACCTCACCGTCATTGGGGGCGAGGACGTCGCCACGCTTTGCAGGAGCCTTCACCGGCTCAAGGCCGTTCATGAGGTGGGTACGGGTGTAGATGTGATCGTGGCCGCTGAGTACGGCATCGACGTCCAGTTCAGACATGACCGGAGCGAGCTTCTCACGGAGCTTGGTTACATCGCCATCGGTGTAGTGGGTGCCTTGAGAGAAGAAGGCGTGGTGCATGCCCACGATGATCCAGTCATTGAAAGCTCCGCGGTTTTCAATGGTCTTACGCATGAACTCCGCATGGCGCTCAATGTCCGCGTCACTGCTGGCGTTGGTGTCGAGCCCAAGGAAGAGAACGTTGTTGCGCTCAAAGTAGAAATCCCGCAGGTCTGGCTCCTGATTCGGGTTGATGAAGTGCTCATCGTAGTGCTTCATCGCCAGGTCCGATGGGTACGTCTCGTGATTGCCCGGCAATGCGTTGGTGGGAATGTTTCGAATCTCCGGTGAGGAGAAGTAGCCGTCGTACTGCGCGATCGTCGCGCCCCAGCCCTCAACCTGGTCACCAAGGGACCAGATCATGCTGGCTTGAGGGGCGTCAGCAACCGCGTTGCCGATGGTCTTGTTCCACTGCTCGGTCTGACCCTTGATGTCGGCATCGACTCCAATCTGCGCGTCAGAAACCGTAACGAAGCTCCAGTCCTGGCCAAAGCTGCCGGTGTTAAAGGTTTCAGGCTCGGACCAGCCGCCCTCTTCGGAGCCGACGCGGTAGGTGTACTCGGTGTTTTCCTTTAGACCCGTAGCGGTGGCGTAGTTGGACACGTAGGCAATAGCGCCACCGTCCTTTTCCTCTGCTTCAAAGGTCTGGGCGCCGCCTGGGCCGGTTACCTCGAGGACTTCCTTGTCTGCCGGGCCCTGGGTGCGCCACGAGACAATGACGGAGCTTTCCTTGCTTCCCGGTTGGAGCACCATCCGGGAAATGGGGCTAGTTTGAGCGGTAGCCAGAATGGGAACGCTTACCTGTGAGGTGAAGACAAGAGCGGCCGCGGTCATGGTGGCTACGCCAGCGGAGGCGGGAGAAAAACTAAAACGCTTCATTATTGCTTTGTGTGCCTTTTGCGATGAATATCGGAAGTTGATTGTGAGAGTGTTTCTCTGCTGAGAAAACAGAAAAACAGACATGACCTAGTCACAGAAACATCTCAAGGTGAACCTCCGGTTAAGCAGAATAGAAATCTGTGGAACATGCCCCCGGTATAGGGGATATCAGGCGCTGTTTCGCGTTGAAATAGCAGTTTTGGTGAGCTTATGTTTAGCCCCATGTCCCACGAATTCGGGTCCACAGATACCCCAGACTCTTCAGAATCTTTAAGAAACTCTCGCGCTATCCGCTTTAATCGACGCACCGCATTGCGTTGGGGCGCCGTTGGTGCATCCACCGCGGCCGCTGGCTATGGGCTGTCGGCAGCAACTGCCCAGCACGGCACCCCGCGCCAGGCCCCGTTGGAAGCGTATAACCAGTACACCGGCGCCCAGCTGCCTTTCCTCCACGGCGTTGCGTCTGGTGATCCGCTGCCCACCTCGGTGGTGCTGTGGACCCGCGTCACCCCGGACCGGGATGCCCTGCCTGGTTCTGGCATGGGAGACGACGTTCACGTGGCATGGGAGATTGCTACAGATGAGGCGATGGCTTCCGTGGTGGCACACGGTCAAGAGGTTGCCTCCGCGGAGCACGACCATACCGTTCACGTAGATCCCTTTGGCCTGAACCCGGACACCGTGTACTACTACCGCTTCCAGGTGACCTCGGGTGAGCATAGCGGGGCGTATTCGCCCGTGGGCAGGACGAAAACTGCGCCGGCTGTCGACGCCCAGGTAGACAACCTGAAATTCGCCGTGACCTCGTGCGCCAACTACGAATCGGGCTTCTTTAACGCCTACAAAGACATGGCGGAGCGTGGACGCTCCGGGGAGCTTGACTTCGTGGTCTTCCTTGGGGATTACATCTACGAATATCCCACGGGGGAGTACGTGGGCAAGAGTGGCGTGGCACGTGAGCACCACCCCGTGTGGGAGATCGTCACACTGGAGGACTACCGCATTCGCTACGGCCGCTACCGCACCGACGAGCACCTGCAGGCTGCGCATGCTGCGGCCCCGTGGGTCGTGGTGTGGGACGACCACGAGACAGCCAACAACTCCTGGCGCGAGGGCGCCGAAAACCACACACCTGGGTTTGCAGAGGGCGAGTGGTCCCGCCGTTGGAACGACGCCTTGCAGGCTTATTACGAATGGATGCCGCTGCGTCAAAAGCAGCTGAGCGAGGGCGGTAAGCTTTACCGCAACCTGCGCTTCGGCTCCCTCATGGAGCTCACCATGATGGACCTGCGTACCTACCGCGATCAGGAAACCACCGCCGCTAACTTCGGGGACCCGAATCGAACCATCGTGGGCAACGAGCAGTTGCAGTGGCTGCGGGACACTATTTCGATGTCGGACGCCACGTGGATGGTGATGGGCAATTCCGTGATGATGGCTCCCATGCGCCTGTTGACCATTCCCGGTAATGACGCGGCCAATGAGGGCTTGCGCTTTGTCAAGGGCAATACTTCTGGCTTTGCCGTGAATTCGGATCAGTGGGATGGATACGCCGCCGACCGTGACCGTGTGCTTGAGGCTCTTGATGCTCGCGAGGGCAACTCCTTCTTCATTACCGGTGATATTCACTCGGAATGGGCCAACGACATCTACCTGCACGACAAGCGCGTGGCCTGTGAGCTGGTGACTACCTCAATTACGGCTCCCAACGTCGACGAAATCCTCACCACCTACACAGGCACCTACCACGGGGAGGACAACTCGACCTCGTTGCTCATTGAGGACGCAATCAAGGACGCTAATCCGTGGGTAAAGCACTTGGACTATGACTCCCACGGCTATGCCGTCGCGCATCTCTTTGCCGATCACGTGGACATGCACTACTACCGTGTGTCTGATGTTGAAGCTGAAGATGCTTCGGTAGCGCTGGCGGTGAGCAAGACCTGGAATCCAAAGGACGGATTCACCGCCTAGCCACCATCCGCCGGCGGGCGCTGCGGGGGATCAGTCCAGCGCCCTGAGGTAAAAGAAGCGAATCAGCGCGCGCCGGGGAATATCGAGCAACGGGCGCAGGAAGGGGAGGTGAGCGGGTTGGGAGGAGGCGTCGACAAGCAGCAGCGTGCGTCCATCCCGTAGACGCTCTAAGGTAAAGGTCTCCTCGCCGCGCTCAATATGGCCGGGAAGAGTGCCGTAGGTAAAGCCGCACCGGCCCTCCTCGTGGAATACATCCACCACCCGGCAGCGAAACTCCCACGGGCCCAGCCCGAGGCTGACCTCAGCGCCTTCTTCCACGGTCGCGTGGCTGGGCCGTACCCGGAAGAGGCCGCTGCGCTGCAGGCCCCAGTGAAAAAGCTTGTCCGCGGCATCATCGAAGTCAGCGTCGATGACGCGGGACATGTGCAGCTGCGGGAAGCCCTCGGTGGAGGAGTACGACAGTGGCTCAGGCATGGGGCTTAGCCTAGTCAAACCGCCCTTAGATGATGCTTGAGAAGAGTAAAATAGGGTGTATGCAGGAGAAACGACAACGACTTATCGTTCCTGACTTAGCGCGCGGCACGGCGCTTTTGGGGATCGCCATGGCGAACGCCGTGCAGAGCTGGGTAGTCAATGATTGGTCGATAGGTCCCAGCTCCACCCTGGGCGGTGTGCGCCCCGATAGCGCCCTGGACACCGTGGCCGCGGTGTTCACCGGCATGTTTGTACGTGTGCGAGGCCTGCCCATGTTCTGCATGCTGTTGGGATTCGGCATTGGTCTCATTGCTGCGAGCCTGCAGCGTAAGGGCTACACCATTAAAGAATCGCGGCGCGTACTCATCCGCCGCTACGGGCTGCTGGCAGTTTTCGGTCTGGCGCATGGCTTCGCGCTTTTCGACGGTGACATCATGCTGGTCTATGGCCTCATCGGCATCGCTTTGGCTTGGTGCTTTACGCTTTCGACGCGCACGCTGCGGCGCATTGCCTACTGGTTCTTTGGCGGCTATGCGGTTTTCGCCGGCTCGGGCGCGGTGGGAGCCTATTTTGGTTACTTCAATCCTCTGCCCAACTCGCGTCCGATGACCGGTGATCTTGTCACATTCGGTGACTATTTCGCCCGCAACCTGCGCGGTGAGGTTGCTGCTCTGGGGCAGATCCCCATCACATTTGTGGGGCTGGTAGGCGTTTTACTCATCGGATATATCTGGGCGCGGGAGGGCGTGCTTGCAAACGTTTCTGCGCACCGCCGAACCTTGGTCACCTGGGTTGTTATTGCAGGTATGGTCATTGTCTTTGTTGGTCTTCCGTGGGGGCTTGCGGCCGCTGGTGTTGTGTCAACCGAATTGGAACCGGTGTTCTTGATGCTGAACCAAGCTTTTGGCTTTCTTACGGGTCCTGGCGTTCTGGCGGTTTTGGCACTGCTCACGGAGAAACTCAACAATCGCGTTCCTGGGTGGGCCTTTGCTTTCGTGGCCTTGGGCAAGCGCTCTATGTCGGGCTACATTGCGCAATCGGTTTTGTTTATTGTTCTTGTCACCCCAGCCGGCTTCGGACTAGGCGCGGATGCTTCGGTGAGCAGCAAGCTTGGAATCGGTCTGCTGGTCTTTGTCCTGACGCTGCTTCTCGCTGCTCTGCTTGAGGCTTGGGGCAAACCTGGCCCGTTCGAGTGGGCGCATCGCCGGCTGGCGTACGGCCCAACGTGTCGTATCGAGCCTAAGTCGGCTCTCGGGTCGGCTTGATGTTGGTTTAAACGGCTGATTCCTCGCGCAGAAGCCAGCCGCAGAGCTCCTTCTGCGCGCGGTCCACGCCACCGGGGTAGCTTTCCTCTAGCTCGAGTTTTACGTTATCAAAGATACGTTCCGAGATGAGTTCCGCGCGCTCTCTACTCAGCTGCCCGCGCAGCTCATCGAGCGGCACCTTAAGCTCCGTGTACGGACTCGGGCGGAAGTACCATGACCGCATGTCTTCCGAATAAACGACAATAATCGTCTTCGTCATGTGCGATTCCAGCACAACATTTCCAAATACCAGTGACGTCAGCGTCTTCGATTCCATGGCCGCGATTGTAGGCCTGTGTAATGGAATATACGAGGCTTCATTTTTGGAGGCGTTCCGATATATTTTGTCAACCTCGCGGGTGTCTTAATCGGGGTTGATGTTTCAGCCGGGGCCGTTTGGACGTGTTGTTGTCGGACATGGCTTCAGCTCTGCAGGCATTGCCGCTGAGCAGTAATGGGAAGCTGGATCGTCGTGCCCTCCCCGATCCAAATTAAGTTAAAAAGTCTCGGATTACCCTTGTTAGCCTACCCTGGGTGATGGTAGCCTTACCTAACCTTGTTCGTTTAGTGAAATGGAAACCCATTCAGGATGAAGAACTCAATCGTTGTCCGTGCGCTCAGTCTCGCCGTGCTCTCCACTACCCTGATGTTGGGAGCCTGCAGCTCCGATACAGATGGCAAGGCGGAAAATACTTCCTCAGGCGCAAACTCCGCAGCGAATTCCGGTGATAATGCCTCCGAAGTCACCATCAAGCACGCCAGGGGGGAAGACACATACCCCGTAAACCCCGAGCGCGTCGTTGCCATTGGTCCAGCCATCGACAACCTGCTAGCTATGGGCATCAAGCCCTCCGCCGTGGTGGTGTCTGCTAAGGACATGAATGCCCCGTGGCGCGACGGCAAGTTGGACGGCGTGGAGATTATCAAGCAGACCGATTTCAAGACTCTGCCGAAGGAAGAGATCGCTGCCGCTGCTCCGGATTTCATCGTCGGGGACTACTGGACGATCTCCGAGGATAACTACACACAGCTCTCCGAGATCGCGCCCACTCTGGGTGGTATTGGCACCGAGGGTGAGGGGATCGGCTGGAAGTCGCAGCTGAAGGAGCTCGGCAAGATCTTCAACAAGGAAGATAAAGCTCAAGAAGTCATCGACCAGGATGAGAAGGTCTTCACCGATGCGAAGTCCGAGCTGCCGAATATCGAGGGTAAGACCGGTGTGGTCTCCCAGTTCGCTCAGGGATCCTTTGGAGCTGTGGCCGACCCGAAGGACCCAGGAGCCTCTTTCATCTACGACCTGGGTATGAAATTCCCGGAACCTCTGACCGACGGCTCTATTGAGGTAAAGCAGGGGCGCGTGACTCTGTCGCCAGAAAACGTCTCCGCCCTGGCTGCGGACTTCATGGTGATCTATAACCGCACCGGTGACATCGCGGAGGTGGAGAAGATCCCGGGCTACTCAGACCTGCCGCAGGTCAAGTCCGGCGCCACCCTGGCGGGTAACGAGGCTGTGGTTGCCGGCCTGAACACGCCGACCTCCCTGTCCCGTGCATGGGTATTGGAGCAGGTCAAGCCTACCTTGAAAAAGCTCTCTTAGTCTCTTTTTCTCCAGCACCCCTCGCGAGTGTGTCGCCCGGTGTGGCAGCGTGGGGTGTTTTCTTATGCCCTTTCTTGTTCGCTCACTCGCCTCCCCGCTGCCGCCCGCCGACCCGCAAGGAACTTTGCTTGTCTTCTGCGCAGTGGGATCCGGCTGCTGCGTGGAGGCGCCGTCCGGGGGCGTATCCGGTGCGGGTGAGCGAACTTGAACTTACGCATGCGCAGCTGATGAAAGTCGATGGCTGGAAGAACGTTTTCAGCAGTGGGCACCGCGGTGCTGGACAAGAGTTCGGCTGACCGGCCAGCACCCGAGGCGAGAGGCATCGACCCTGCGCATGCCGACCAACCGCATGCCGATCCACCGCACTGACCCGCTACACACCGTCCCAATCCACTAAACCAACCCACATACTGACCCTACGCACACCGACTCACCGCACACCGCCAACCCAGAAACGAGAAAGGAATGACCATGGCGAGGAATAGCCGAGACAGGGAAATCTACCCCATTACGATCCGCGAACTGCAGGTCGATGACATCGAGGACATCACACCAGGGATGCGTCGCATTACTCTGACGGGCGAACAACTACGCGCCCATAGTGCGTTCGGCGTAGACGCACCACCGCTAGTCAGCGATGGTTTCGACGACGATATCCGCATCATCTTCCCAGACCCGGCCACCGGGGAGCGCCCTCACCCCATCACACGGGAGGACGCGACGGTGCTATGGCAAGAGGAAGTCAAAGATCTGTTTCGGACATATACCGTCCGTTCATTCGACGCCTCCCAGGGCCGTCTCGTCGTAGACTTCGCGCGGCATGGCCAAGGCCTGGCCGAGGACTGGTCCGCACGAGCTCGACCGGGAGATCCCCTGTATATCGCAGGGCCGAAGTCTTGCGCAGCGCTGCCCACCCACACTCCGTGGCTACTGATGGTGGGCGACGAGACGGCGCTGCCGGCGATTGCTCGCTGTATAGAGTCTTTGCCCGCCGGGTATAGGGCAGTGGCGATTATTGAGGTAGCCACGCGGGCACATGTCCAGCGACTGGAGTTCGAAGCACAGGTGGACATTCACTGGCAGGTGCGAGACGAGGGCGGGGACTTCGTGGCGAAAGCTACCGAGTTGTACGGAGAACACCCAGAGTGGGCGGCCGAGCCCGCTGCGATGCCCTATGTATGGGCTGCGGGAGAGGCCGGGCGATTGAAGGCGATCCGACGCTGGGTTCGAGCTCTGGGGATTCCGCGGGAAAACGTGGAGATTACGGGGTACTGGCGCGCAATGGCACCGGCGGTTGAGCTGCATGAACTCACCGAAATGGGGTCGGCGATTCTAGTGCGCCAAGCCGTAGGGATGGGGATTTTCGGCCTGATTGATGAGGGCGCGGATCGAGTGGATCAACTGGCCGAAGCAACTGGCGTGCAGCAGGAGCTGGCTCTCCGGATTGCGCGTTACCTGGAGGCAGTGGGGTTAGTGACGTTGTCGGCGGATGTAGCACTGGATAGCTCATCGGAGGATGTGGCGGACCAACGGGCGGTTCGAATCGGCCTCACTGCGCTGGGCAGCGAGTTGGCAAACCCGGATTCTCCAGTAAGGGATTGGATTACCGGGCCGGCGGCCGCCAAGACCGCAGCACTTGGCCGGCTAGGGCAGGCACTGCAGAATCCGGCTGATACCGGCGAGCACCGCTGGGACTACATTGTGCAAACCCAGCCACAACTGGCCGTGGAGGAACACGAACAGGCGGCCTCCAGTGCTCAGTGGTCGGCCCCGGCCGCAGCGGAGATTCTGAGCAGCAAGCTACTAGCGCGACAGGATGCTGGCTCGCTTCGATGCGCGGTGGGAGGTCCGGCCGCGGCGGTGTATGCGGATGAGATTCTACGTAAGATACCGCAGGCAAACGCCGTGGTGTTGGGGTCGTTTTCGGAGGCAGAGGATGACGCAAGGATCTCAGTAGGCGCAGCAACTGCAGCGATGACGGAGCCTGGGGCCAGCGCAGAGGAGGTTATGCTGCGCGATATTGCTCCACGCCGCCGGGATCGTGCTCGCTATAGTGCACTGCACGCTCCAACGGTTGGGCGTAGCGGTGGGGATGCGCGCCGGGCGGATTGGGCTGGCACAGTGGCTACTTTGTGCGAGCAGGTAGATGCTGTGGTGCTGGTTGATCCGTGGCGACGTTGGCCAACTATAGAGTTGCAGCAGCTGGTAGCTGCCGTACTACGTTCTGGGGCGCAGCTGTTCCTGGTGACCCCAGTGTTGCAGGAAAGTGGGGCCGAGGATCATGACTACCAGGAAGATTTATCACGCCTCGTTCTGTATGGATCGCAGCTGCCCACGGCCCGTGTGATTGCGAAGCACCTGGCTGCCGTGGGTGCGGTAGTGCGTTCGAAGCAGCCGGTGGGGTGGAGTGCCCAGCTGTTCGAGGTGGGGAGGGGAGGTAGGTAACTGCCGGTGGTCGGGCGAAGCGTGTGGAGGAGCGGCGGACGTTCGGTGGTTTGCTAAACCGTTTCTAAAGTGCCCCCTGTCGGCCGGGATCCCCCCTTCCGCTGGGAGCCTTCCTATCGGCTGGGGTCCCACCCCTTCGGCTGGGAGCGCCTGTCGGCTGGCCCCTAGCGGCTGAGCTGCCTCCATATCGGCAGCCACACACCCCCCCGAAATAATTAACTTAGCCTATCCTTTATCTAGTTAGGCTGCCCCATGCGGGGTAGACGCGGTAGACGTGATTGACGCGCGCTCGAGGATCGATCAACACCCCGTGCGTCCGATGGCCTTCACCGCACCCCAATGAGCTCCCTACACGTTAGGCTTTTATATGTTTCGAAACAATTCGCTGACCCGTCGCGCGGCAATGAAGACGGCCGCTGTCTTAGCAGCATCCACTCTCGTCCTTTCCGGTTGCTCCCGAGGCGAGGATTCCTCGGCGTCAAATATTGAGGGCAATGAGAACGAGCGCATCGCCGCAGTTGGCCTAGGAGACAGCGATACCTTGCTCGCGCTAGGTATCCAGCCTGTTTGGCAGCAACACGCACATCGGGAAAACGTTGTCATCAACTCGGGCGCGCGTTTCCAGGATCAAGGTGGCATCCACAAAGGGGAGCATGCGGTCGTGGCCGCGGGCACGGTGGTGACCAAGGACGTCGCGCTGCGCACTATTGCGGGCGGGGTGTCGGCCCGTTACTTGCGCGACATCGAGGGCTAATCCGCGCGGGCAGAGGACGTTGCCGCCGAGCGCATGGTACCCGCCTCCAGGTCATCCTCGTTGAAGAAGTCGAGGACGCCGTCCTCGAAGACGTAGGCGCCGTCGGGGAAGTAGAGGGTCAGAGTGCCGTCTTTGAGCTCCGCCTGGATGGGGTGACCCAAGGTGCCGGCCTCGTAAGTGCCGTCGCCGACCTTTTCAAATTTCTTGTCGGACAGGAAGTCTTTGGAGTCGTCTCTGAAGGTGGCGAGGTCGACTTCCGTTTCGCCATGGGTTTTGAGGAAGTAGTTGCTTGGTCCGTTCATGGCTTCCGCGGGGGAAAACTCACCGTCGAGGAAGTCGCATTCACTTTCGCTGATGGAGAAGCGGCAGCGGACGGGGCCGCTATTGGTGTCGAATTCGTAGAACTCGTCGAGGTCGGCCGGATCGACGGCGTCGTTCAGATGGGTGAGGTCGATTCCGATGTGGTGTTTGTCTTCTGCGTTGAGCTCGGTCTTGAGTGCTCCGAAGTCCATCGCGGTAAATGTCACGCTCACTGGCTTGTCTGCCTCATGTGCGGGAGTATCGCCCGTAGTGAAACTTACGGAGTGGCTGCCAATGGTGAAGTCGAAGCCGTCGCCGGAGAAGTACCCATTGCTGTCATTGAGCGGGTGGCCCCAGTTGAAAACGATGGAGAAGACCACTTGTTCGCCCTCGTAGTTGCCGGAGGCAATGATGTAGCTCAGGGGCTCGCACGCATCGAAAGAATCTTGGGTGACTTTGAAGTCTTTGAGAGGTGCTCCGCGTTCAGGCTCCTCCGTCAACAGGAAATGAACGATGGCCGTTGGTGCTTCGCCTTTGTCAACGAATTCGCCGACTCCGGAGTCGGCGACTCCGGCGTTCGGGTCGCAGCTTTCTTCGGCCAAGGATACGGGCCAGTTGCGTGTCGATGCCGCCCTGCTCGACGTAGCTGGGCTGGTGCTGCTGCGAGTCGCGCGTGAGGAAGTGCTCGAGGTCGCTGGTGGGTTGGAGGCAGACTCGGTCGCCGCGCTCAAGTCAGGTGCCACTGCGGATTCCGACGGGGCTGCCTCGCGCCGAGTGTCGGGGAGGGAGCAGGACGCAACGAGCGCGGCTGCTGATGCCGCCGCTACTGCGGCACGCGCGGTGCGTTGGGGCAGGAGGACAGGGAGAGTGGTCATGGTGTATGTCCTTCGTCCGAGGGGCGAACTCGTGGCCGAGACTAACGAAGCGCGAAGCCGAGTCCTATCACCGGCTGGAAATTGTTAGGAGATCGAAATGATTTACGGGGAGAGCTGAGTGATGGGCTGGACAGACAAGATGTCGACCTCGCCCGCGCAGGCCTGCAGGCCCGGCACTGCGACATAGAGGCTGTCGGTGTTTTCGGGCGGATAGATCCGCAGGCCATCGGCGTCCTGCGGTTGGCAGGCCGCCGCGTCGAGCAATCCCACGTTGGTGATCTTGAGCCCCGTGCGGGCCTGGGCCCCTGGCGCCAGCGTCACGGTGGCAGCTTCGGTGCCGGTCTCACGCAGCGCGGCGGGGCCTAGTTGAGTGCCGTCGTTGCTGGTGACGGCGGAGACGCCGGGGAAGCCCGTGAGGGTGCACTCCTCGCCAGAGGTATTGGTCAGCACGATGTCGACGAGTCGGGAGCCAGCGGCTCCCTGTTCGTTGGTGATCTCGGTGGAGAGCTGGGAGGTGGCGCAGGCGCCCTCGGGCAAGGGCGGGATAGTGGAGGATGCTGGGGCTGGTGCGGTGCCGGACGCGCCGGGAGCGGCCCCGGAAGCAACGTCGTCGGCCGTGGCGGTATCGGCGGCGTCAGCACGCTGAGGGACAGGAGTGCGCGCAGATTCTTCATACCCACAGGGTAGTTTCACAGCACGACGGGGACTAGAGATTACTGGTCACGAGTCTGTTAAGTCTTTGCTAGCAATGAGCAACGATTCGCAGAATGTGTCACACAGTGTGCAGTAGCCGTCCTGTGACTGAAAGCGTGAACATGATGAACTCCCGCTGCCTTTCCCATGATCGAAAAACGCAGGGAACGACGGGGCTTATGGGCGCTCCGGCACGATGAGCGGCCCGCCGGTGACGGGGTCCTCGATGACGCGGGAGTCCAGTCCGAAGACGTCGCGCAGGGCCTGCGGCGTGATGGTGGACTCGGGCGAGCCCAGGGCCGTGACGGAGCCGTCCTTCATGAGGACGAGGTTGTCCGAGTAGCGGGCGGCTAGGTTGAGATCGTGGAGCACCATGACGATGGTCTTGCCCTGTTCCTTATTGAGCGTGGAGACGAGCTCGAGGACGTCGATGGAGTGCGCCAGGTCCAGGTAGGTGGTGGGCTCGTCGAGGAAGACGATGTCGGTGTCCTGAGCCAGGACCATGGCTATCCACACGCGCTGGCGCTGGCCGCCGGACAGGGAGTCCACGGGGCGGTCGCGCAGCTGAAAGACGTTGGTGAGCGCCATGGCCTCGTCCACGGCGGCGGAGTGGGAGGCGGACCACTGCTGCAGCCAGGACTGGTGCGGGTGCCTGCCGCGGGCCACGAGGTCTGCGACGGTGACGCCGGCAGGGGTGATGGGGGACTGGGGGAGCATCGACAAGCGCGTGGCTAGCTCCCGGGAGGAGTAGTCACCCAGCTTCTTCCCGTCGAGGGTGACGGAGCCCGCCGACAGTGGGAGCAAGTGGGACAGGCCGCGCAGGAGGGTCGACTTGCCGCAGCCGTTGGCGCCGATGAGCGTGGTGACCTGGCCGTCGGGGATGTCGAGTGTGACGTCGCGGCTGATGACGGTATCGCCATAACCGACGGAGACGGAGTGCGCGGAAAGTCGAGCGTTCATTACCTGATGTTGTCCTTCAGACCCTGGAGGATGATGGTGGCCGAGAGCAGGGACGCGTTCATGTACCAGGACTCGTAGTCCACGGACACGGCCTGGTTGGCCTGCACTGCCTTGAGAGAGTGCCATGTGGCGGCCTGCGAGGGGTCGGCGGCGCCGGCGTTGACGCCGTAGAAGATCCAGTCGGCGTCGGCCTCGGAGAGCTGCTCGGCGGAGATGTCCTGGCCAGCCTTCTCAATCTGCTTTTGGTTGGCGGGGCGGGGCAGGCCGGCATCGGCGGCCACGGAGCCCGCCATGGAGTTGACCCCGTAGAGCTGGAACTGGTCTTCCTTGGAACGCAGGAAGGAGACGGTGGGCTTGGAGGATAGGCCCTCGCCCCAGGCTTTGGCGTTGGACTCGTACTCGGCCAGGAGGGTCTCGGCGGAGTCCTTCTTGCCCACGGCCTCGGCGATGGTGAGGAGGTCCTGCTTCCAGTTCTCGCCGCCGCCCTTACCGGTGACGACGGGCGCGATGGCCTTGAGCTGCTCCAGGATGGCCTCGTCCGTACGCGAGTTAGCGCAGATGAGGGTGGGCTTCAGGGAGGCGATGGTCTCCAGATCCGGGTTGGCGCGTAGGCCGCAGTCCGCGATGGAGTCCAGATCGAAGTCGGAGCCGAAGCGGTTGCGGATGTAGTCCGGGACGACGCCCAGGTTCTTGGCCTTGGCCGCGCCCACCGGGAGAATGCGCAGCATGAGGAGGTTGTCCAGCTGGCCGGTGTTGAGCGCGATCACGCGCTGGTGCTGCTCGGCGGCGCTGGACGATGCCGCGGAGGCGGCCGCCTGCTCGCTCGGCGCAGTCTCCTGTTTGGAGCAGGCCGCAGCGAAGGCGGCGACGCCGAGGCCAGCGGTGATCTTGAGGAAGTTACGTCGTTGCATGGTCGTCTACTTTCGTGTTCGAGTTTGCTGCCAGAGCAGCCAGATGAGGAAAGGTCCGCCGATGACCGAGGTGATGATGCCCACCGGGATCTCCCAGCCGAAGGCACAGCGGGCGATGAGGTCGGACACGCACACGATGATTGCGCCCATGGCCGCCGATGTCCCCAGGGGCGGCGCCCCGACCCGCGCCAGGCGCGCGGAGATCTGCGGGGCGACGAAGGCCACGAAGCCCACCGGGCCCACGGCGGAGACGGTCACCGCGGCCAGTAGAACTGAGACGATGAGCAGTGCCGCGTTGATCTTCTTCAAGGGGGCGCCGAGGGCTTGGGCGGAATCCTCGCCGAGCTCCAGCGCGGGCAGATCGATGGCGATGCGGGCTAGCACTAGGCCACACACCACGAGCATGCCCAGGGTGGGCCATAGGTGCTCGAAGGTGCAGCCGTTGAGCGAGCCGACCATCCACACCTTGGCCGCGGCCGCGGTGTTGAGATCTGTGGCGGCCAACATGTACGTGACCAGGGCGTGGAGGAAGGCGTTGCCGCCGATGCCCACGAGGACGAGGCGGAACATATCCACCCTGCCGCGCCGGGACAGCATCCAGATGGCCGCGCCGGTGGCGAGACCGCCGGCCATGGCGGCGAGCGGGATGCCGACGTAGGCGCCGAACGCCCCGCCGGCCCCGGCAGATCCTCCGAAGACCATGATGGCCACGGCCGCCACGGTGGCGCCCTGGTTGATGCCCAGGATGTCCGGGCTGGCCAGGCCGTTGCGGGCGATGCGCTGCGTGATGGCGCCGGAGAGCCCCAGCGCGGCGCCGACGGCTAGACCCACGAGCGAGCGGGCCAGGCGCCAGTCGATGACGACGGTGCGCTCGAGTTTGTTTCCGCCGCCCGCCAGAACGCCGATGACCTCGGCGGGGTTAAGGGGGAATTCGCCGATGCCGAGGCTGATGACCCACACGAGCGCGCTCGCGACCACGATGGCCGCGGTCCAGGCTTGCGTGCGCGGGTGGTAGAGGAAGCTGAACTTTCCGAGGCTGAGGTACTTCATTACAGGCTCACCACCGTTCGGTGCCGGACGAGCCAGATAAACGCCGGCCCGCCGAGCAGCGCGATGACGATGCCCGCCTGGAGCTCGCCGGGGCGCATGATGAGGCGGCCCACGATGTCGGCGCCGAGCAACAGGCAGGCGCCCGCCAGCGCGGAGTAGGGGGTCACCCACTTGTAGTCCGGGCCGGTGATGCCGCGGGCGACGTGGGGCACCACGAGACCGATGAAGCCGATGGGGCCCGCGGCTGCCGTGGCCGCGCCGGCCAGCAGGGCGATGGCCACGAAGCCCAGGATATTGGCGCGGGCAACGTTGGTGCCCAGCGCCTGCGCGGCCTCCGCGCCCAGATTGAGGATGTTGAGCGTCGGGCCCAGCGCCAGCGCTAGTACCGCGCCGATGGCGAGCGGCACGAGCGCAGGGGTGATGATGTCGAAGCCGCGTCCGGTGACGGACCCCGCTTGCCAGAAGCGGAGGGTGTCGAGCGCGTTGGGATCGATGTAGACGATGGCCGACGTGGCCGCCGCGAGGACGGCGGACAGGGCGGAACCCGCGAGGACGAGGCCCAGGGTGTCGCCGCGACCGATGCCGCCGGCGGAGAGCCCGAAGACGAGCAGCGCCGCCAGGCCCGCGCCGAGGAAGGCGAGGAAAAGGTGCGACTGCATGGACGTCAGTCCGAAGAGGAAGATGCCCGCCGAGACGAAGAGTGCGGCGCCCGCATTGATGCCGAGTAGTCCAGGGTCCGCGAGCGGGTTGCGGGTCAGGCCTTGAACGAGTGTGCCGGCTAGTCCGAGCGCAGCTCCGACGACGATGGCGAGCACGGTGCGCGGGATGCGCATGGTGGCAAGGATTCCGGCGATCTCGGCGACGCTGCTGCCCACGGTGCCGGCGGCCTGGGCGGTGTCGGTGTGCCCGCGCAGGATCTCCCAGGCGGTGGGCCAGGCCTGGGTGAGCTCTGAGATGGAGGTCGCCTTGGCGCCCAGTGCCAGGCTGGCGAAGACGAGGGCGACGAGTGTGGCCACGAGGAGGGCTAGGCCGAGGAGTCGTCTGCTGTGGCCCGCGGCGCGCGGGGTGCCCGCGGCCGGTGTCGGCAGAGTCGTCGATGTCATGTAGGTAAGGATAACCTTATTTCGACGATGTACGTGAATTGTCTCTCCTTGCTGGAGGTTCGTCGGCTTGAGATAGGTTCACCTAATGTTGGTTAGGCTATCTTTTCTCAATTCGACAGGCCTTTTATGCCTCTGCGGACTTCCCGCACTCGTCGCTCGGCCGCGGTATTCCTGTCGCTCGCCCTTGTCGGCTGGGGTGCGGCCGCATGCTCGTCGGACCCCGATTCCGGTGCGGCCGACAACTCGGTGGCGGCATCGTCGGCATCGTTGGCGCAGTAGGCATCGGCTGACGGCGACGCCGCGGCCTATCCGGTCACAGTGGCCACCAAGTTCGGTGACGTCACCGTCGAGGAGGCCCTGCGGCGCATCGTGGCCCTGGGCTGGGGCGACGCCGAGGTGGCGCTCTCGCTCGGCGTGCAGCCGGACCTTATCCTCATCCTCGACGTTCGTTCCTCGGGCGATCAAGAGCGCTACGACACACTGTCGGCTATCGCGCCGGTCGTGGGCATCCCGGAGGGCGCAGACAACTGGCTGACGGATCGTTCCACCCAGCTTGAGTGGTGGGGGAGACGTCGGAAAGCGTGGCGTCGGTGCTGTCATCGGTGGCGCAGCCGGCCAGCGCAAGGGCAAGAGAACCGGCGGCGAGAACGGGGAGTAGTCGCCCACGCCAGCTCAGAGATCTCCTTATCCGGGTGTGCCACGGAGATTTCTTCTTCGTAGACATAGACGTGGGCGTGGACGGTCTGTGGGGCGTCGTTGGTGGCCGGGGAGATGTAGGTGGCAAGCCGGCGCAGTTTGGACATATCGACCACGGCACGTATGGCCTCGTGAGCGATGAGCTGGGCTGCGTGGGCGGGATTGATCGTGTCATCGATGGAGCCATACGGCAGGACAAACTCCGGGGTGGAGGTGATGCGGAGGACGAGCACGCGGCCGTGGGTATCACGCAGAACAACGGCGACAATTTCCTCAATGTCTGCAGAGGGTGAAGGAGAATTGGAGGTCTCAGACATGCCTCCATAGTAGGTCTGCGCGGGGTGCGGAGAGCGGTGAAGAAAGAGAGGGGGCACCCGAAAGCTGTCAGTAATGTAACGGGTTGGACACAGTCACACACGTTAGAAAACGGCCGTCCAAGGCACGTGCCATCATAGGGGAAGGCTTATAGACCATTACGAGAAGAAGTGAAAGAGGAATTGCTCAATATGCGAAAAATTCCGCACCTTAAGAAAGTCCTCGTGGGCTCGGCTTTCGCAGGTGCGTTCTTCCTGGGTAACCCAGCGGCGGATGCCCAGGAACTTCCCACAATCCCGGAGATTGATTCGGCAGGTTTTGTTGATCAGGTACGCGAGGATCTGCAGTCCGTGGGCATTGAGACCATGCCCGTGGACAAGGGGCTGACAGACTCCGTCGATTCAACAGTCAACGGCGCCGCCGCAGCGGTGTCGAATGATGCGTCCCAGGCAGTTGCTGGGGCCGTGAATTCCCCTGCGGCGCAGCGCCTTGCGGGGCAAGCGAACCTGGATACCCAGTTACCGGTTCCGGCAGCACCGCAGGACTACGCTGGTGCCGACGCCAAAACGGGTGAACCGCTGACGAATCCTGCCCCCATCGGATTGCTGGAGGAGGCCACGCAGCCGGAATTCGTGCCACAGGGCACTGATCCGAACTATGCGTGGAAGAATGACCTGTTTTCCAAGATCGCTGCCGGTAAACCGCAGGCGGACTATGTCCTGCACCGAGTGCCTGGTTCCTACTATGACGCTCCTCAGATTCCGGAGGAATCTAATGTAGCGATGACCGAAGGCAAGTCCCTGTACGGCCCGGGTACCCCGCTCTACATTCATGAGGACACCATGTGCACGCTGACGGCAGCCGGCACCGATGCGGAAGGCCGCAAGGTCGGTATTACCGCTGGTCACTGCGGAAATGTCGGCGATCCGGTCTCTTCGGCAGACTCCTGGCAGGTTGGCCCGACCGGCACCGTGGTGTCAAAGAATGAGCAGCTGGATTATTCGCTCATTGAGTTCGGCTCCAAGGCCGAGGTGTCCCGTAGCTACAACGGCGTGACCGCTAATGGGGTTGGTGGCACCACCCAGCCGGGCGATATCACCTGCAAGAGCGGCGTGGCCACCGGCCGTACCTGTGGCATGACCTTCCAGCACACCGAGCGCGTCACCGTCAACCAGGTGTGCGCCATGGTTGGAGACTCCGGTGCTCCGGTCTTCCGCAACGGCCGCATCGTCGGCTCGGTATCCCGCGGCCTGATTCCGGGGTTGCCGTCGTGCCACACTCCGTGGCAGGGCGCGCTGCACAACCCGACTGTCGTGTCTAACACCGATGCCATCATCGCGGATCTGAACCGCCGCGAGGGCGTAGGTTCCGGTTTCGCGCTTCCGGAGAACTAACCTCCGCCGCGAAACCGGTCACGGAGCCGTGGACGCGTGGCCGGGAGAGTACGGTTCCAACAAATAGTGCCCCAGATCTTTAAAGATCTGGGGCCTTATTTGATCGAAGCGTCACCGGGCGCGACGCTGGGGAATGACGCTGGCGTGCGGCGCCGCGCTGCGGTGCCGCAGGGGAGTTAGGAGAGGGCGGAGAGGGCGACGCCATGAAGCTTACCGTTGGAGGCAAGCGCTGAGCCGCCGTGGGGCCCATCTTCACCGCGGACGTTGGTGAAGCGGCCGCCGGCTTCGGTGACGAGGAGGGCCGGGGCTGCCAAATCCCAGAGGGAAACCTCAGGCTCGGCTGCGATGTCGACGGCACCCTCGGCCACGAGGCAGTAATTCCAGAAGTCGCCGTAGCCGCGCAGGCGCCATACTTTGTCCGTCAAGGACACGAAAGCATCGCGGTTAAGGCCCCAACCGGCCAAGGAACTCATAGCAAGGGAGGCATCCGCCACGTCGGAGACCTCGGAGACACGCAGGCGCTTGGGCTCCCCGCCGAAGACGCGGTAGGCGCCGCCCCCCTTGGCCGCATACCAGCGGCGGCGCAGGGCCGGGGCGGAAATGACGGAAACCACCGGCTGGCCGTCCTCCAGTAGTGAGATCAGCGTGGCCCAGACGGGGACGCCGCGCACGAAATTCTTCGTGCCGTCGATGGGATCGATGACCCACTGGCGGCCCTCGAAGCAAGCCTCGCCGCCGAATTCTTCACCCAGAACTTCATCGCGCGGGCGCGAGCGCTTCAGCGCCTCGCGGATGGCCTTTTCGCAAGCCAGGTCGGCATCAGAGACCGGGGTCATATCCGGCTTGTCTTTGACGGAAAGGTCCGCTGCCTCAAAGCGGTGCATCGTGATGGCATCCGCATGGCCGGCCATCTCCAAGGCCAAGCCGAGGTCTTCTTTGTACTTACCCACGGAGCCATTCCTCCATCTGATCAACTACTTGTTTATTGCCCGCGATACACCATTCCACACCGCCGGCTTCAACCTTGCGCGCCGCGCCGCCTGCTGCGAGCACCAGCGCTTGGCCCGGATACCAATCCCAGTCCTTCACGGAATGCTGCATCCATGCTCCCCACGTACCATCCGCCACGCAGGAGAGGTCCACGGACCCTGCGCCTAGCATGCGCACGGTGGCAAAGTGCGGGGCCACCTTTTCCCAGGCGGAGGCGATTGTGGGATCCGTGATGGAGGTGGGGTGCAGGTACGTCGACAAGCACAGCTTGTCGGCGGGGGTGTTAGTGAGCTTGGTGACTTTCTTGCTGTCCAGACTGGTCGGGAAGTCACGGCCACCAAACCAGGTATAGCCCATGGCGGGGCGGTGGACGGCGCCGAGAATGACTCCTTCAGCGTCGACAAGCGCGAGCGCAGAGCACCAGTAGTCGGAGCCCGAGGCGAAGTTGTAGGTGCCATCGACGGGATCGATGACCCAGGTCCGGCCGGAGGCCGAGTCGCGGTTGGCGCCCTCCTCGCCCACGATGCCGTCCTCGCCGCGCAGGGCTTCGAGCACGCCGGCGACGAAACGCTCGGCGGCGAAGTCCGCGTCGGTGACGACATCGGAGACGGAGGTCTTTTGCTCTACGTCGACACCCTGCTCGCGCAGGCGCCAGGCCAGGCGGCCTGCGTTATAGACAAGCGCCTGGGCAAGGTGGGCATCGGTATCGTCCGCGTGGGCGACGATGAAGGTCTTGATGATGGCATCGATCATCTCGGTGAGGCTTGGCTGGTCACTCATGCCGCCTATTGTCGCGCTAAATGCGGCCGATGGCTAATCAGGGAGTGAGAATAAGTAAAGTAGGGGGCTATGCGTCCGGAACAAACAGCACGACTTGAGGAACTCAGCGCCACCTTGACCTCGATTGAGAAGGTCATGGACCCGGAGGCGGTGTCCGAGCGCGTGCGTGAGCTCGAGGCCCAGGCGGGGGACCCGTCGCTGTGGGACGATCCTGACCATGCACAGAAGGTGACCTCCGCCCTGTCTGCTGAACAGGCGAAGCTACGCAAGCTGACCTCCCTGCGGGGGAGGATTGAGGATCTACCCGTCATGGCTGAGCTGGCGGAAGAAGAAGGCGATGAGGCCTCCCAGGAGTTGGTGGATACCGAGCTGAAGGAGCTGGGAGCCGCCATCGAATCTCTGGAGATCACCACCATGCTCTCCGGCGAGTATGACGAACGTGAGGCTGTCATCAACATTCGCTCTGGCGCCGGTGGCGTGGATGCTGCGGACTGGGCGGAGATGCTCATGCGCATGTACACCCGCTGGGCGGAAAAGAACGGTCACAAGGTGGATGTCTACGACATTTCCTATGCCGAGGAAGCCGGTATCAAGTCCGCCACTTTCGTGGTGCATGGCGAATACATGTATGGCCAGCTCTCAGTGGAGCAGGGCGCGCACCGCCTCGTACGCATCTCTCCGTTTGATAACCAGGGGCGCCGCCAGACCTCCTTCGCTGAGGTGGAGGTGCTTCCGGTGGTAGAGCAGACGGACTCCATCGAGGTGCCGGATTCGGAGGTGCGCGTGGATGTATATCGCTCGTCGGGCCCCGGTGGACAGTCGGTCAACACGACGGATTCGGCGGTGCGCCTGACACACATCCCGACGGGCATCGTGGTGACCTGTCAGAACGAGAAGTCCCAGATCCAGAACAAGGCTTCTGCCATGCGCGTGCTGCAAGCGAAGTTGTTGGAGCGCAAGCGTCAGGAAGAGCGAGCGGAGCTTGATGCGCTGGGCGCCGGTGGCAATGCATCCTGGGGCAACCAGATGCGCTCTTATGTGCTGCATCCGTACCAGATGGTCAAGGATCTGCGGACGAATTACGAGGTAGGGGATCCCTCCAAGGTCTTGGACGGGGATATCGATGGCTTCCTGGAATCCGGAATCCGGTGGCGCATGGCGCAGCAGGAGGCCTAGGCCCGAGTGGCAAATGTTGCTAATGTGGCTTAAGTGATCACTTTCGAGAATGTGTCCAAGGTCTATCCGACCTCCACTAGGCCCGCTCTGGACAACGTGTCCTTTGAGATTGAGGACGGCGAATTCGTCTTCCTCATCGGCCCGTCCGGCTCCGGCAAGTCGACCTTCCTCCAGCTCATGGTGCGCGAAACCAATGTGAGCTCGGGAGACATTTACTTCGGGGACTTCCACGTCAACACGTTGAAAGGCCGCGAGGTCAATAGCCTGCGCCAATCCATCGGCTACGTCTTCCAGGATTTCCGGCTTCTGCCCAAGCTCAACGTGTACGACAACGTCGCCTTTGCCCTCGAGGTCATTGGCAAACGCAAGGCGCGGATTGCCAAGCAAGTGCCCGAGGTCCTCGACATGGTCGGCCTAGGCGCCAAGCAGCACCGCATGCCGCACGAGCTTTCCGGTGGCGAGCAGCAGCGCGTGGCTATCGCGAGGGCCTTTGTCAACCGCCCCAAGCTGCTGCTTGCCGACGAACCCACGGGCAACCTCGATCCCTCCACTGCCGCGGAGATCATGGCCTTGCTCACCAAGATCAATCGCCACGGAACCACCGTGGTGATGTCGACGCACAACGCGCGCGCGGTCAACGAGGCCCGCCAGCGCGTCATCGAGCTGCACAACGGCACGCTCGTGCGTGACGAGAAGAACGCAATGTACGGGGAGGCGGTCTAGGTGAATCTAGGCTTTGTTTTCAGGGAAGCCTTTAAGGGGCTCGGGCGCAACATCACCATGACTATCGCCATGGTGATTACCACCGCCATTTCGGTGGCGTTGGTGGTGGCCGGCGTCTTGGTCACCCAGATGACCAATGACACTAAGGACATCTACCTCGAGCGTGTCGAGGTCATGGTCCAGCTCAATGAGGAGATTTCAGCCAACGATCCGGAGTGCAAGGATGCCGCATGTGCCGGGCTGAAGAAGAAACTGGAAGCGGATGAGGACATTGAGTCCGTGAGCTACCGCAACCGCGAGGATTCCTATCAGCGCTTCGTGGAGCTGTTCAAGGACACCGATCCGGTCATGGTTGAGGAAACCTCCCCGGATGCACTGCCGGCTGCCTTCCACGTGCGGTTGAAGGATCCGACGGATACCGCGCCTATCGACGCCATCGCTTCCGACCCCGCTGTCAGCGACATCGTCGACCAGCAGGAGGAGGTTCGCAGCGCCGCTGGCAACTTGGACGCCATCCGGAATGCCACCTTCATCCTTGCCGCGGTCATGGCGCTTGCAGCCATCATGCTGATTGCGAACATGGTGCAGATCGCCGCCTACCAGCGCCAGCGGGAGACCGCGATTATGCGTATCGTCGGTGCCTCGCGGTGGGTTACTCACGCGCCCTTCATCATGGAAGCAGTCCTCGGTGCTGTCGGCGGCGTTGTCCTCGCCGGTATTGGCGTCATCCTGGGCAAGAACACCGTGCTCGATCCCGCCCTCAACGACCTGTACCACAACCAGCTTCTAGCCCCGGTGACCTCTGGGGACGTCTGGACGGCGCTGCCCATCGTCGGGCTTGTGGCAATTGTGTGTGCTGCGCTGACCGCACAGGTAACGATGCGCGCCTACGTGCGGACCTAGAGCTGCAGGGGCGATGTGGATTTTGCCTGGCAGTAGCGTAATATAGTCCGAACTATGGCGAAGAAGGCAAAGAAGAAAAAGGCGGCCGTCGACAATAACTCGACCCTGGCCACCAACCGACGTGCCCGCCACGACTACACCATCCTCGACACCCTGGAATGCGGCATGGTGCTCGTGGGCACCGAAATCAAATCGATGCGCGAAGGCAAGATTTCCCTGGCGGATGCCTTCGCCACTATTGACGACGGCGAAGTCTACATCCGCAATCTCCACATCCCGGAGTACTCCCAGGGAACGTGGACGAATCACTCGCCCAAGCGCACGCGTAAGCTTCTCTTGCACCGCAGGGAGATAGACAAACTCATGGGGCAGGTGCGCGACGGCAACAAGACGCTGATCCCGCTCAAGGTCTACCTGAAGGACGGACGCGCCAAGTGTGAACTCGGCCTGGCCAAGGGTAAACAGGACTATGACAAGCGTGAGGCAATTAAGCGCCGTGACCAGGACCGCGACATCACCCGCGAGCTGGGTCGCCGCGTCAAGGGGATCAACGCCTAACCTGGGAGCCATGATTTACACGGCCAAGGTTCATGACGTTATTCGGGGCGAGGAGCAACCGTGTGGGGTAGCGGTGCTCGTCGATAAGCTCTGGCCCCGTGGCGTGGCTAAGGAGCGCCTGTCCTATGACCACTGGTTTAAGGATGTCGCGCCCAGTCCGGGGTTGCGTAAGTGGTGGGGACACGATGTCGATGCTTTCGAAGAGTTTGCCCGGCGTTACCGCGCGGAGCTCGACGCGAATGACAGCGAGGAGCTGGAACAACTGCGCCACCTTGCTGAGCTTGGCGACGTCATCCTCCTCTTCGCCGCCAAGGACCGCGAAGTCAACCACGCCACTGTGTTGAAGGCGTGGTTAGAGGAGAGCTAGGCAAACAGCCCCCAAATGGTGGCGCCCACGGCGATGAGGCCCGTGACGACGACGAAGACGTTGCTGGGGCGGCCGCGGAATTGCTTGAGAGCATCGATGCGGTGGATGGCGTACATCGGCAGCAGGTAGAGGATCGAGGCGATGAAGGGGCCGCCGATGGCTTCGATAAGCCCCAGGATCGATGGATCGATGATCGCGACAACCCACGCAGCCACGAAGATGATGCCGTGCATGATGGAATTGAGCTGCTTTTCCGAGAGCTTCGCCGTGGCGCGCGGTGCGGCGCTGCGCAGCAGGAAGTTGCCGCCCTCGGTGGCACCCAGCACGTGGCCGAAGTAGGAGGAGATGATGGCGATCATCGCGATGATGGGGGAGAGGAAGGCCAAGACCGGAACGCCGGTGACGTTGGCCAAGTAGGACAAGACCGGCAGGTTCTGCTCGCGGGCCTCCGCGAGCCCGTCTGCACCGAGCGTGAGGGTGCACGACCACACGAAGAACATGGTGAACACGGTGAGCAGAATCGCTGTCAGCGCCAGCGCGCGCGACGCATTCTCGGAGCTCTTCTCGCGGCCGTGTGCAGCGACCATAGCCAAGGAAAACTGGGAGATGGCGGGGGAGTGGTTAAAGGAGAAAACCAACACGGGGATGATGAGGGCGACAGCACCGACGACGCGCCAATCATTGTTGCCAACTTCCATGAAGGAGGCGATATCCCAGCGCGGGATGAGATAAATGGACAGCGCGCCGAGACAGAAGATCAGCGGATACACCAGGAACTGCGTGACGGCGAGCACCATGCGTTGGCCAAAGGTGAAGACGATGGTCATGATGCCCACGAGGAGGAACGACAATAGAGGACGCGGAACCGAGGGCCCGTGTAGCTGGTTGACGATGAAACTATCAACCGTATTGGTGATCGAAACGCCATAAATGAGGACGATGGGGAAAATTGCGCAGAAATAAACCACCGAGATGATAAATCCTGCGCTTTTGCCGAAGTAGTCCGTGACCACCGCGGTGATGTCCTCACCCTGGCGTGGCGACGCACAAATCATGCGGGCGAGCCCGCGGTGGGAGAAGTACGTCATCGGGCCGATCAGGATGGTTGCCACGAGTAGCGGCCAGAAGCCGAAGCTGCCGGCGTTGATGGGAAGGAACAAAATGCCGGCGCCCACGGCGGTACCAAAGAGGGAGATGGCCCATTCGGTATTGCTCGCTTGATGGTGGGCGGTTTCTTGGGAGCTAGAGGTTTCGGTGGTTGCGCTCACTTTGCAGCCTTTAACAAAGTAGGTGAATAGGACTCACACACCTTAACAGCGTTTAAGTTGATATTAATCACAAGGGGGTGCTTATGAAAGCTATGCCTCATGTGGCCTGGGGTGAAGCTTGCGGGAATAGGGGCGGGTGCAGTAGCGTTGAACGAACCGTAGGGCGCGCAAAGGCGCGTGCTGCGCAGCTTTCACAGCAATGTGTAATCGAGGGGTCGACATGGTTTCGACTTCGTACATTGAGCCAGGGGAAGCGTGCCGGTGCAGGCTAGAGACCACCGTTAAGCGTCGTAGCAACCAATAAACGCAGAGAAGAACTC
>QWCP01000030.1_pt1 | contig 101784 bp, 143 predicted proteins | sample 1972561 | NCBI WGS metagenome assembly QWCP01 (sample SAMN09866705, study PRJNA288562) | Human vaginal metagenome isolate pre4_vaginal, whole genome shotgun... | isolation source: vagina | host: Homo sapiens | place: USA: California
TGTGATTGCAGCTGTTAGTGTTGTCTTACCGTGGTCAACGTGACCAATTGTTCCAATGTTTACGTGTGGTTTATTTCTTTCAAATTTTGCTTTTGCCATTATTAATCCTCCTATTTATTATTTTTTCTTTTTATCTCCAACTACTTCTTCAGCAATTGATGCAGGTACTTCTTCGTAATGATCAAATAGCATAGAGTAGTTTGCTCTTCCTTGTGTATTTGAACGAAGGCTAGTTGCGTAACCAAACATTTCTGCTAGTGGTACATAAGCTGTAACGATTTGTGCTCCAGCTACAAGTTCCATACCTTCCATTCTTCCACGTCTTGAGTTAATATCACCAATTACATCTCCCATGTATTCTTCTGGAGTTGTAACTTCAACCTTCATCATAGGTTCAAGAAGTACTGGATCAGCTTTTGCAAGAGCATCTCTTACTGCCATAGATCCGGCAATCTTAAATGCCATTTCTGAAGAGTCGACTTCGTGGTAAGAACCATCGTAAAGTGTAACCTTAACATCAAGAACTTCGTATCCACCTATGATACCAGATTGAAGTGCTTCTTCAATACCTTGTTGAGTTGGTCCAATAAATTCCTTAGGAATTGCACCACCAACGATGGCATTTTCAAATACAAAACCGCCACCTGGTTCATTAGGTTCGATTCTAATCTTAGCGTGACCATATTGTCCACGACCACCTGATTGACGAGCGTATTTAGCTTCGCCTTCAGCAGCTTTTTTAATACCTTCTCTATAAGATACTTGTGGATTACCAATATTAGCTTCTACCTTAAATTCTCTTAGTAGTCTATCAACGATGATATCAAGGTGAAGTTCACCCATACCAGCGATAATAGTTTGGCCAGTTTCTTCATCAGTGTAAGTCTTGAAAGTTGGATCTTCTTCTGCAAGTTTTGCAAGAGCAAGAGCCATCTTATCTTGAGAAGCCTTAGTCTTTGGTTCAATTGCTACAGAGATAACTGGTTCTGGGAATTCCATGTTTTCAAGTATAACATGACTCTTTTCATCGCAAAGAGTATCACCAGTACCTGTGTCTTTTAGACCAACAGCTGCCGCGATTTCTCCTGCATGGACTTCTTCGATTTCTTCTCTCTTATTAGCGTGCATTTGAAGAATTCTTCCAATTCTTTCTCTCTTGCCCTTAGTTGTATTGTATACATAAGAACCAGCTTGAAGAACTCCAGAGTAAACTCTAAAGTAAGCAAGCTTACCTACATATGGGTCAGTTACGATTTTAAATGCAAGAGCTGAGAATGGTTCATCATCAGATGCGTGTCTATCAACTTCATTTCCATCTTCATCAACACCAGTGATTGCAGGTATATCAAGTGGAGATGGAAGATAGTCGATAATTGCGTCTAATAGAAGTTGTACACCCTTGTTCTTGTAAGAAGAACCACAAGATACTGGAGTAATCTTAACATCAAGAGTACCTTTTCTTATAGCTTTCTTAAGAAGATCCTTGTCGATTTCTTCACCTTCAAGGTAAGCCATCATAAGATCTTCATCAAATTCAGATGCAACTTCAATTAAGTTTTCTCTATATTTATTTGCAACTTCCATGTACTCTTCAGGAACATCTGTAATTTCGATTTCCTTACCAAGTTCATCCTTGTAAATTTCTGCTTTCATTTCAACAAGGTCAATCATTCCTATGAAAGTATCTTCTGCTCCCATTGGAACTTGAATTGGAACAGGGTTACCCTTTAGTTTCTTGTCGATTGTATCAACAGATCTAAAGAAGTCTGCACCTGTAACGTCCATCTTGTTGATGTGTGCAATTCTTGGAACGTGATATTTATCTGCTTGTCTCCAAACAGTTTCAGATTGAGGTTCTACACCACTTTTTGCATCAAAAAGTGCAACAGCACCATCAAGTACTCTTAGAGATCTTTCAACTTCAACTGTGAAGTCAACGTGTCCTGGAGTATCGATGATGTTAAGTCTGTAACCCTTCCAGTGAGCTGTAGTAGCTGCAGAAGTAATTGTGATACCTCTTTCTTGTTCTTGTTCCATCCAGTCCATTTGTGCTCCACCGTCGTGAGTTTCACCGATTTTGTGAATCTTACCAGCGTAGAAAAGAATACGTTCTGTAGTAGTAGTCTTTCCAGCATCAATATGGGCCATAATACCTATATTTCTATATTTATCTAATGGTATTTCGCGAGCCATAAATTCCTCCCCTTATTACCATCTATAGTGAGCAAATGCCTTGTTAGCTTCTGCTGTTCTATGCATTTCATCTTTTCTCTTAACACTTCCGCCTAAACCGTTAGATGCGTCTAGAATTTCTTTTGCAAGTCTTTCGTGCATTGTCTTTTCGCCTCTAGCTCTTGCATATTTAACTAACCATCTAAGGCCTAGAGTTTGGCGTCTTTCCGGTCTTACTTCCATTGGTACTTGGTAAGTAGCACCGCCTATTCTTCTTCCCTTTACTTCAAGTACAGGCATTACATTATTAAGTGCCTTGTAAAATACTTCAAGTGCGTCCTCTCCAGTTTGTTCTGCGATTGTTTCAAGTGCTCCGTATACAATTCTTTGAGCAGTACCTTTTTTACCGTCAAGCATAACATTGTTTATAAGCTTAGTGATAACCACATCTGCGTATACTGGATCAGCCATAACTTCACGTTTTTGGATATGTCCTTTTCTTGGCATAACTTCCCTCCTTAACTATTTTTCAGTCGATTCATTGGTACTCAGGTTGAGCCCGTAAGCCAAAAATCTATAAAATCTCATGTAAAATTCTATCAATTTTTAGGTTTCTTAGTACCATATTTAGATCTAGATTGCTTTCTGTCTGTAACTCCAGCTGTATCAAGAGTACCTCTTATGATATGGTATCTAACACCTGGTAAATCCTTTACTCTTCCACCACGGATTAAAACAACACTGTGTTCTTGTAGGTTGTGTCCGATTCCTGGAATGTAAGCCATAACTTCGTATCCGTTTGTTAAACGAACTCTGGCAACTTTTCTAAGAGCTGAATTCGGTTTCTTAGGTGTTACTGTTCTTACTGCAACACAAACTCCTCTTTTTTGTGGAGAATTAACTTCAGTTTCGGCTTTTTTAAGTGTGTCATAGTTTACATCAAGAGCTGGTGATTTAGATTTACTGTGAATTTTCTTTCTACCATTTCTTACTAATTGGTTAATTGTAGGCATTAATTGCACCTCCTGTTTTATTAATAGTATTGGACATTTCAAAGACTACCTGCATTTAGGTAGTCTTTCCGTCTCAAATACTCATCAATTTTATCATTAGATAATCATTAAGTCAACAAAAAAATATGAGAAATTGGCGAAATTTCCATATTTTTTGAGAATTAATGATTTTATTTTAAATTTACATAAATTTATCTAGGTAAAAAACAAACCTATCTGCTTTTACAAGATTATAAATTATAAAGAAAATCTGAGAAAAGATAAAAATCCCATCTATAATAATAAAAACTTTTCTATAAATGTCCTCCTTTGTAAAAATTGTCCTAAGATTTTTAATTAAGAAATATAGATTAACCATAAAAAATCCTATTAACAAATAAATCATAGTGCTGACATAAGCTGAACTGTCGAAGTTTTCTATTACAGTCCCATCTTTTAAAGTTAGAAAAAATACAAACTGATAAATTGTAAAAATTGTGCAAAGCGAAATAGTAATAACTTTTAAATACTTTTCCTTTTCATGAGTTTCAAAGTCAGACTTAAATAATTTAAGAAAAATATTTATAAAGACATAGGCTCCTATACAGTATAGAATCAATTTGTTTCTTGAATAAATGGAATTAATCCAAAAAAGAAGCAGTGTTGTGCTGGCATTATAGTAATCTAGAAGTTTTTCTCCCCTGCTAATTTTTTTATTAAAAAATTTTTTATTTGATAATTTTTCAAGAATTATAAAAAATATTAAGGCTAGAAAAGTTCCAATAAGAGCATTCCTCATTCCTTCTGTCATTTCTTTCTCCTTTAAACCTTAAACCTTTACATCCTATCGAGATAAAAATCAAACCTATTAATATTTATGTAGTTATAAATAGTTAAAGCTACAAAAATTATTATAAATAAAATTTGTAGGGATATAAAAATTTTCCTGTAAGAGTCCTTTCCCACAAAAATTTTAGAAAGTGACTTTTTTGACAAATAGTAGCTAAGCCATAAAATGACTAATATAAAGCTTGGCAAAACAATTGAAAACTCATTTTTTGCAAAGGAGTCAATCCTATGACCATCTTTTAGACTTATAAAAAATATTAGTTGATAAATTATAAGAAGGCTTTGAAAAATAATTGTTGTTGTTTTATAAAGTCTTGGGTCGTCTTTGTACTTATTTTTCAAAATATCTTCTGTGAAAGTTCTGTAGACAAAATATGCCAGAAGACCAAAAACTCCTAAATATAAATATAGCTTGCTTTGGCAAAAAATCATTGAAAGCCACATTTCAATAACTGTAAAAGCATAAATATATCTATTCATTACATGGCTACTGTCAGTTTCTATTCCTCTCTTTTCTTTATACCTATCTGCAATTGGAATTACTGAACAAAAAATTATTGTGAGTATAAGAAAATAAATTAAAAATTTCATAATTCATCTCCTGATGTTTCTTGATAATCTTCCCTTTCTACATAAAAATCAAATCTATCAGAATTTTTTATGTTGTATGCGTTTCCTAAACCTAATACTAAAATCAAAATAATTTCTGAAATAATAAAAGCTCTTCTCCAAATATCTTTTTCAAATAAAATATTTTTTAAAACTCTCAAGTCTAAAATAATTCTAATGTAGCTAACAAAAATAATTGAATTTATTAAAATTTTTCGAAAGTCACTTTTGTTGTATGAAAAAATAGTAGCTCCATCTTCTAATTCTAAAAAACTAAGACTTGCTAATAATATAAAAGATATTGAAATAAATAAAACCCTCCACTTAGGCTCATTCTTATTTTCCAATAACTTACTTCCTCTTTTGCTATCTGTGTAAAGTTTATAAATAGCCCAAAACACAAAATAAACAAATATGCTAACCATAATTGCAAATCCAATATTTTGATAAATTGTAAAGTAAAATTGTAAGATTAAAAAATTGCTCACTAGGAAGGAATATATTATGTCATTCTTAGAATCTTTTTCTTCTTTCTTATCTTCTCTTATGTAAGTAAAAGTTTCTAAGGCTGATATAAAAACTGTTACTAAGAAATATATAGTTAAATCACTCATTAAATCACCTCTAAAATCTTTTATTTATAAAACTAGTTTAAGAGTATTTTATAAATAAAAATAATCCCTTTTAATTTATTGTAACACTCACACCCATAAATTTTAAAGAAGTTATAAAAATCAAAAATCAATTCCCAAATTTTCTAAATTTTCTTCAAGAGAAAATATTTTTTTACCATCCTTTGTTATTTCTGACTTTGAATAAATTAGAGATTTGATTACAGATTCTTCTACTGAGTCTGCACAAGCCCTAAAGGCTTCCTCTAATAAATCTTCTTTTAAAACTTTAATTTCTTCGAAGTTATTCTCTCTTATCTTATTTGCAGTTGAAAAGGCAACGACTATATCCCCTGATCCATGTCCCAAGTATGAACCTACATTGCCAAGGCCAATTGTCGCCCTCTTTGATAGTCTCTTTAATTGTCTTGAGCTTAGTGGCAAGTCTGTTGCAAGGACTATAATAATTGATCCCTTGTCCTTATCTTCTCTTTTTTCTTTGGACTTTAAATACATTTCACGTCCTATGGGTCTGTCCTCTATCTTTAAATCTTTTATCCTTCCAAAGTTTGATAGAACAAGACTTCCTAAGGTGTAGTCCTTTCCTTCTATTTCAACAATTCTTGATGAAGAGCCAATTCCACTTTTAAGGTTAAAGGAGATCATTCCAGTGCCTGCTCCCACTGACCCCTCTTCAAAATCTTCTTTTATATTTTCTATGGACTCTAAGACATTTTCTTCTTTTACATGAAGTCCCCTCATGTCATTTATAACTCCGTCGTTGCATTCTGTGACAATAATGTTTGGAGCTCCAGCCTTGTCGCCCACATTTTCGTACCTATCTATCATCCACTTCATTGATGAGTCAAGAACTCTTCCAAGGCTCATGGTGTTAGTCATAAAGATTGGCGACTCAAGAGTCCCTAGCTCTTCAAGTTGAACTAGGCCAAGACTTTTTCCATAGCCGTTAATTATGTAGGAGCTTGCCAAGAGTTTTTCCTTAAAGACATCTCCATCATGGGGCATGATACAAGTTACTCCAGTTTTTATTTTTCCATCCCTAATTGTTGAGTGACCAACTCTCACTCCCTTGACGTCAGATATTTTATTAAGTCGTCCCTTCCTGCTATCTTTAAAAATTTCAAAAGTCATACACATCCTCCTCTTAAGGAAATTATATCAGATAAATTTTATAATTTAATAAGATAAATCAGGACATAAAAAAAGTCCCAGCCAAAGCTGAGACAAATTTTATTTTTAATTGTTTCTTTCGTATGGAAGTCCATCTGCTGATGGTGCTCTTGATCCCTTTACAAAAATTATTAAGACAAGAAGAGTTATTGCGTAAGGAATCATTGAAAGTAAGTTTGTATCGATTTTTATTCCAATGGAGCCTAGGAAAACTGAAAGTCCTTGTGCAAAACCAAAGAGTAGGCAAGCTAGCATAGCTCCTTGGGGTTTCCATCCGCCAAAGATTACTGCAGCAAGGGCAATAAAGCCTTGACCAGAGATAAGTGTTTCCCTGTAGTTGGATACAACTGCAAGAGACATTGAAGCTCCACCAAGTCCTGCTAAGAAGCCTGACGCTAATACGCAGATGTATTTGATCTTGTAGGCGTCAACTCCAAGAGTTTCTGCTGCCTTAGGATATTCACCAACTGCTCTTATCCTTAGACCAAGTCTAGTCTTGTACAGTATGAAATAAACTACAAAGACAAGGACAAAGGCAAGGTAAACTGATGCGTATTGTGAGAACACTATGTCAAGGAACCTCATTATTCCCTTTCCTCCACCAGACTTAAAAACTTTTCCAAATAAAACTGGAAGTTTGTTTTCATAATCAATTGATTTTGACATGGCTGCTCCATCAAAGAAAAGCCTGCAAAGGAAAAGGGCAAGTCCAGGTCCAATTAAGTTAATTGCAATACCACTTACAACATGGTCTGCTGCAAAGTTAACTGTTGCTATAGCATGAAGAAGGGCAATTAGCATGCCACCAAGTCCTCCACACAAGAATGCCAACCAAGGATTGCCTAAGTAGTAGCCAACAATGGATCCCACAACTGCTCCTATGGCCATCATTCCTTCAAGTCCAATATTTACAACTCCGGCATTTTCAGATAAGACGCCACCGAGGGCTGTATAAATAAGAGGAGCTGAATATAAAAGTGTTATTGATAAAATACTTGCTAAGCTTAAAAGTGAACTATTCATTTGCTCCTCCTTTTTCTAAATTTTTTCCATCCTTCTTTGACCACTTAGTAAAGAAGAACTTAATCATATCCAAAAGTTTTGGCATTGCAATAAATAGGATCATAATACCAATAATTATATTTACAACTTCTGAATAAGTTCCTATTGTAGTAAGCTTTCCTCCTCCATAAGTCAAGCCTGCATAGAGAAGGGCTGCTGGGATTGTGCCCAGTGGATTGTTGCCTGCTATAAGGGCAACTGCCATTCCATCAAAGCCGTAGCCTTCTTGGGCTGCCATGATTCCAATGTCACCAGAGACACCAAGTACAGTTATGGCACCAGCAAGTCCTGCCAAGATACCTGCAATACCCATGGACTTTACAATAGATTTGTTAATGTCGATTCCACCGTATTCAGCTGCTTTTTCATTGAAGCCAACAGCACGAAGTTCGTAACCAAGTGTAGTTTTCTTTAGGATGTACCAAACTACTAAGGCTGCAATAATTGCAATAATAATACCAAAGTTTAGAGGTGGATTTAAAATATCCTTTAAAAATTTATGTTGAGCAAGATAAGCTCTACCAGACTCACTCATCTTCCAAGCTCCAGCAATTTTTATGCTAGCTGATTGCTTAATTGGATAAGAGTTATCTGATTCAATTGATCTTAAGATTGGAAAACTCAAAAGATAATTACTTAGATAAAAGGCAATCCAGTTCATCATAATAGAAGATATAACTTCATTAACTTGGAATTTTGCCTTTAAGATTCCAACTATAGCTCCCCAGAGATAACCACAAAGAGCTCCAACTAAAAGTGCTACGAGTCCATGGATAATTGGAGGAAGGTCCAACAAAAGTCCAACAACGAGGGCTCCTATGGAACCAACAATGTATTGACCTTCAGCTCCAATGTTAAATAGACCTGTGTTAAAGGCAAAGGCAACTGAAAGTCCTGTTAGGATTAGGGGCACTGCCTTTACAATTGTCCAGGAAATATATTTAGGCTTTCCAAAAGCACCTAAGAAGATTACCTTGTAGGCCTCAACTGGATTTGTTCCACTAATTAAAAGTATGATTGAGCCAATTATTATCCCAAGTACAATGGCAAGAATTGTGTATATAAACCTATTTCTCTTCATTTTTACCTCCTGCCATATATAGTCCTAGCTCTCTCTCATTAGTTTCCTTTGCGTCAAAGGTCCTTAGGATTTTTCCATTATAAATAACAGAAATCCTATCAGATAGGGCCATAATTTCATCAAGTTCAAAGGAGATGAGAAGAACTGCCTTCCCCTTGTCCCTTTGCTTTATCAAGAAGTTCCTAATATATTCAATGGCACCAACATCTAGCCCCCTAGTTGGTTGGGCAGCAATAAGAAGATCTGGGTCTCCAGAAATCTCCCTTGCAATAATAACCTTTTGTTGGTTACCACCTGAAAGGGCGCCTGCAAATTGTTTAATATTTCTTGGTCTTATATCGTAGTCCTCTGAAAGGTCACTGGCATTTTTTTCGATATTTGGAAAATCTAAAATTCCCTTTTTGGAAAATCTATCCTTGTAGTATTCCTTTAAAATAATATTTTCTGCAACAGAAAAATCTAGGACAAGACCACGAAGTTGTCTATCTTCAGGGATAGAGTTTAATCCTCTTTCAATAATATCCCTTGGGCTGTGGTTTAAAATTTCTTCTCCCTTAAAGATTACAGAACCAGCTTCTGCCTTTTTAAGACCAGTAAGAGTTTCAATAAGTTCAGATTGACCATTTCCATCAACCCCTGCTATACCATGAATTTCTCCAGCCTTAATGTCAAGATTTAAGTCGTCTAACTTTTTGACATTTCTAATATCTCTAGCAGTTAGGCCCTTGATGTCAAGTATAGTGTCACCAAAGTTAGCATCAGCCTTATTAACATCTAGGTGAACAGCTCTACCAACCATCATGTCCGCAAGTTCCGATTCACTTACATCAGAGACATTAACTGTATCAATCTTTTTACCACGTCTAATAATGGTACACCTATTTGCCACTTGCTTAATTTCCTTTAGCTTGTGGGTGATTATAATTATAGACTTGCCTTCCTTTGCAAGATTTTTTATTATTTCGATTAATTCAGTAATTTCTTGAGGAGTTAAAACAGCAGTTGGCTCATCAAAAATTAAGATGTCAGCACCCCTGTACAAAACCTTAAGTATTTCAACCTTTTGTTGAGTACCCACAGTGATGTCTTGGATTCTTGCATCAGGATCAATTTTAAAACCATATTTTTCAGAAAGGGCAACTACATCTTCCCTTGCCTTCTTTATGTCTACCTTGATTCCCTTCATGGGCTCCATGCCAAGAACAATATTTTCAACAACAGTGAAGGGTTCAATAAGCATAAAGTGTTGGTGAACCATGCCTAGCCCAGCCTTAATGGCGTCGTTGGGATCCTTAAATTCTTTTTTTTCATTATTTATATAAATCTCACCTGATGTAGGAGAACTTAAACCGTAAAGCATATTCATAAGAGTAGTCTTACCAGCACCGTTTTCTCCAAGAAGAGAATGGATTTCGCCCCTCCTAATATCAAGATCAATTCCGTCGTTTGCAATGAAATCACCAAACTTTTTGGTAATATTCTCCATCCTTACGACTAAATCTTTGTTATTAGTTTCCAATACAAACGCTCCTTTGTTATATTAAGTAAATTATACCAAAGAATTAAGCAATTTTAAAATAATTTGCATTAAAAAAAGTCATCCCCTAGATGACTCCTAAGAGATGACTTTATAAACTTATTTGTATTGGTTGTAAGTTTCTTCATTGTAAGGAACTTTGATTTCGCCAGAAATAATCTTTTTAGTGATTTCTTCAACTGATTTTAAAATTTCAGGCTTAACATTCTTGTCAGAAGTTGGTGCAATACCTACTGCTCCATCGTCAGCTAGACCAAGTTCAATAGTTCTTCCACCTTGGAATTTACCTTCTTGCATGTCTTTTACAACTTGGTAAACAGCAACATCGCCGTTCTTCATTGCAGAAGTTAATACATTTTCAGGAGCTCTGTCGCTTTGGTCTCTATCAACACCAATTACCCACTTGTCAGCTTCTTTAGCAGCTTCGATAACACCTTCGCCTGCTCCACCAGCTGCGTGGAATACTACGTCAGCACCGTTTTGGTACATTGTAGCAGTGATTGATTTACCCTTTTGAGCGTCGGAGAAGTCACCAACGTATTGGCTAAGAACTTCGATGTCAACGCCTCTTTCTTTAGCTGCGTAATCAACACCAGCCTTGTAACCATATTCGAATCCCCAAATAATGTTACCTTCTTGGCCACCAACGAAACCAACCTTGTTAGTTTCAGTAGTCATACCAGCAATATAACCAACTAGGAAAGAAGGTTCTTGAGCCCTAAACATAATTCCAAGTAGGTTTGAAGGAGCTTCAACCTTGTTACCATCTTTATCAACTGTAACGTCAACGTCAACTATTGCATAATTTGTTTCTGGATACATGCCTGCAGCTTCAGTTACTGCTCCACCCATTTTGAAACCAGCACCAACAATAAGGTTTTTGTTTTGGTCAGCAAAAGTTTCTAGGTTAGGAGTGTAATCCTTAGTGTCCTTAGATTCTACATAGTCCGCCTTGATTCCAAGTTCTTCTTTAGCCTTTTGAAGTCCTTCCCAAACTCCTTGGTTAAAGGATTGGTCGTTAACTCCTCCTTCGTCAGTTACAAAACCAACGTCAATGTCTGACTTAGCTTCAGCTGTTTCCTTAGTAGCGTTTGCAGCTTTTCCATCTGCTTCTTTTTTGTTGCCGCCACCACAAGCAACAAGTGTCATTGCAATCAATAACACTGAAAGTAGTGTAAGTTTCTTCTTCATTTAAAATCCTCCTATAATGATTTAATTAAATTATATATTAAATTTACTATTATTTCAATTTCAATAAAAAAGTTTTCCTATGTCTTTACAATTTTTATTTTACTTGGAAATATTCAATAATTCATAAAAGTTAAATTGTTCATAAAACTTTATAAACTCATAGCCTATTACAAAGCTCCTAAAATTAATTTTTTAATTCTCACAAAATCCTATTTTTTTTTATTTTCACATAGTCCTAAGCTTTTATTAAAAAATTGCAATAAAAAAAGCCCAATATAATATTGAGCTTTTGAAAAATATTTACTTATCCAATGAATACTCTTGGTATCATAAAGAATACAAGTGAGAAAACAAAGTACATTAATAAAAATGCCACTGATTGTTTCATTTCTTTGCCACTTAGTGTGAAGTCACCATCAGATGCAAGTAGTCTTGCTACTATTGATGCAATAAATCCTAAGATTGGATAGGCTATAAGAACACCAAGGTTGCTTGTTCCCTTGTCCATGAACCTATAGAAAGTAGGAATCATTAGGAAGAGGGCGCCAAGATAAATTTTAAAGTTACCCCTATCAAACCAAGTTAAAGCTATTACTCCCAGTGTTAATACTAAGAAGATAACTGTGCTTGCTGTGTTAATAAGAGAAATTTTATTTATTAGTCCTTGGTTAATTAATTCAATTTTATTTACATAATAACCTGAGTTTGTGTAAGCTTCCTTTACACTGTTGTTTGACTTAATTGATTCAGTCCAGTTTTCTACCTTTGCATTTGTTACAAATATTGAAGCATCTTCAATCTTTTGACCACCTGAAAAATAAAGTGGGTTTGCTGGATAGTAAACTGTGAATTCATATTCGCCAACTTTTTCCTTTAAAGCTAGTTTAACTTCGCTCACTGCCTTAAAGTCCTTGTTGTCAGTCTTATTATAAAAATCTTTTACCTTTAATTTTAATTTTTCTTCGAAAAGAGATTTGTTAATTTTGTCAAAGTCTCCCTTTAGGTTGACCTTTGACTTGCTATAAGTAATTCCTTCGCCAAAGAAAATTTGTCTATTAGGAGTGCCTAATATTCTTGCTGTTGAATCTTCGCCTGTGTAATTAAATTTTATGTCGTATTTTATTAGATTTTCTTGGCCTTCTTTTGCCATGGATCTTGTAACTTGTAGATTTTCTACTCCATCAGCATTGTTAAAAAGAATTCCGTCGAACTCCCTGTCTACGTCAGCGTTTGGCCACATAAGAGACTTACTGAAAAAAGCAGTTAGAGAAGCTAACATAAGTACTAGTATGAAAATTGCAAAAACCACAAGCTTTTTTATTCTCTCGTTCATTTTAAACCTCCATTATGAAAACATTTCGCTTAATATACATGATATCACATGGAGGCCTTAAAATAAACAAATTTATTAGCATATTAAAGATTAGAAGCATTTATTTCTGTCCAGATCCTATCGTAAACTTTTATAAAGTCTCCTAGGTCCCTAAAGGATTCTAGTGGTGGTAGTTTGTCAAAGTCTGGATAAGCAACCTTTGAGTTTTTAATTTCATCTGGTAGAAGGTCTTTCACTCCCTTTACTGGTGAAGTGTAACCTACACAATGCTCAACATTTTTTGCTTGAACTTCTTTTTCAAGCATGTAATTTATAAATTTTTCTGCCCCTTCAACATTTTGTGCATTCTTAGGAATAACCATGGAGTCGTACCAAATGTTAGAGCCTTCTTTTGGCACTACATAGTCAAGGTCTTCGTTTTGTTGCATCATAAGAAGGGCATCTCCTGAGTACATTACAGATAGGTTTGCATCTCCTTGGACTACAACATCACGTCCATCATCATCAAGATAAGCATATACTAGGGGCTTTTGTTCTATTAATGACTTCTTGGCTTCTTGTAGTTCCTTTTCATTTGTTGAGTTTAAAGAATATCCCAATCTCTTAAGAGCAACTCCAAGAGTATCTCTTTGTGAGTTGTACATAATTATTTGGTTCTTATACTTTTCATTCCAAAGTATATTCCATGAATCAACCTTGTCCTTAACCTCTGCCTTGTTGTATATAATTCCCACAGTTCCCCAGAAGTACGGAACAGAGTATTTGTTTTCAGGATCAAAGCTTGGATTCTTTAAAATATCTTCAACATTTGCAAAGTTTGGAATCTTACTAAAGTCAATTTCTCTTACAAGTCCTTCTTTGATTAGTCTTTCAATCATGTAGTCGCTAGGCACAACTACATCGTACTTGTCTTGTGATTGGGTCATCTTAATATAAAGGTCTTCATTTGATGCATAAGTATCATAATTTACCTTGATGCCGGTTTCCTTTTGGAAGTCCTTTAGGATTTGTGGGTCAATATATTCTCCCCAGTTGTAAACATAAATTTCTTCTTTTGCTGTTTCCTCTTTGCCACATCCTGTTAGGGAGATTACCATTAGGATAGCAAGAGCCAAAATAATTTTTTTCATGTGTTTCATTAGATTACCTCGATTTTTTTCATTTTTTCACTTCTCTTGTTGATTATCACAAGAAGGATTAAAAGTGCTACTAGCATCAATGTTGATACTGCATTTATTGATGGATTGATTCCCTTTCTTGCCATGGAGTAAATTGTTATTGAAAGATTTGATACTCCTTGGCCTGTGTTAAAGAAGGAAATTACAAAGTCATCAATGGAAAGTGTAAAGGACATTAGCGCCCCAGTTAATATGGCAGGTTTAATTTGTGGAATCACCACATTTAATATGGCATAAGTTGGAGTAGCACCTAGGTCAAGGGCTGCTTCAACTGTATTTTTTTGCAGTTGATTTAACTTTGGCAGGATGGAAAGAATAACATAGGGGATGCAGAAGACAATGTGTGATATTATCATTGTTGTGTATCCCATTCTTATGTTAAAAAGTCCAAAGAGTCCCATAAGGGCAACTGCTGTTACAATGTCAGGGTTAATTACTGGCAAATAATTTATATTTAGGATGGCATCCTTTTTAAAGCCCCTAAGTTCATTTATGGCAATGGCAGAAATAGTTCCAACAATAGTTGAAATCACTGTTGCAACCACTGCTACTATAAGTGTAGTCCAAAGGGAAGATAAAATTGCTGGGTCAGCAAATAAATTTTTGTACCACTTTAGGGTAAAACCTGCCCAAGACCCTCTTAGCTTGGAGTTGTTAAAACTAAAGACAACTAGGATGATAATCGGTGCATATAAGAATAAAAATATTAAAAATAAGTAAATCCTATCTATTAATTTTTTCATTATAAGCCACCTCCTATTTCGCTAGTTTTTATTTTTCCATTAAACAACTTTGGAATAATTAAAATCATAAGCATAATTACAATTAGAATCATGGAAATTGCAGATCCAAATCCCCAATCTCCTGTAAAGGTAAATTGCTTTTCAATTAAGTTACCAATTAAGTAGAAGTTATTTCCGCCCAACAAGTTTGGCACAACGAAGGTTGAAATTGCCGGTATAAATACCATGGTTATACCTGTGTAAATTCCTGGTAGGGAAAGTGGAAGTATAACCTTTATAAAAACTTTGAAGTTATTAGCTCCAAGGTCCTTTGCAGCTTCAATTAGTTTCTTATCCATCTTTAATAGGACTGTGTAAATTGGTAGAACCATAAAGGGCAAGAAGTTATAAACCATGCCTATCATTATGGCCTTTGAATTGTACATAAGGTTCCAGGGTCCCCAACCAAAAAGTCCAATGAATTTATTGATTAGGCCCTTGTTGCCAAGAAGTGTAAGCCAAGCATAAGTCCTTAAGAGGAAGTTCATCCACATTGGAATTATAAAAATTAAAATCATGTTGTTTCTTACTTTTTCACTCATTTGTGAAATTATATATGCCACTGGGTAACCAATGATCAGGCACAATATAGTAGATACCCCTGCCAATACAAGAGATGTAAGTAAAATTTTTACATAAAGTGGCTCAAAAAACCTTGAGAAATTGTCAAGAGTAAAGGCAAAATCTGACAAGTCTGTGTTAGAGCTCAAGGAGTGGGCAAGTATTAAAAATAGTGGGAAGACAATAAATACTAGCCCCCAAAATAAATAAATTAATGAAAATTTCTTCATATTAACTTAACCTCATAACATGAATTAGGTCTGGTTTAATTATTATGCCTGTTTTCTCTCCCACTTCTCTTTTTTCTGTTGATTGAACAAGCATAGAGTAGCCGCCAATATCCACTGTCATTTCATAGTGAACTCCCTTAAAGACAAGACTTGTTACAGTCCCTTCAACTTGGTAATTTTCATCAACTAAAATCACATCTTCAGGTCTCACTACTACTTCAACATCTTCATTGACCTTAAAGCCCTTGTCAACGCAAGGGAAATCATAATCTAAAAATCTTACCTTGAAGTCCTCAAGCATCCTTCCCTTAATAATGTTGGATTCGCCAATAAAGTCTGCGACAAAGGCATTCTTTGGTTCGTTGTAAATATTTATTGGACTATCCATTTGTTGGATCTCGCCGTTATTTAAAACCACAACAGTGTCGCTCATGGAAAGGGCTTCTTCTTGGTCGTGAGTAACGTAAATAAAAGTTATTCCTACACTTTTTTGTATCCTCTTAAGCTCAATCTGCATGGCCTGTCTTAGTTTTAGGTCAAGAGCTCCAAGGGGTTCATCAAGCAAAAGTACGTCTGGCTCATTTACAAGAGCTCTTGCAATGGCAATTCTTTGTTGTTGACCACCTGATAGGGACTCTATCTCCCTGTTTTCAAAACCCACAAGGTTAACAAGCTTTAAAACTTCCTTTACCCTTTCCTTGATAACTTTCTTGTCCATCTTCTTAATCTTTAGACCAAAGGCAATGTTATCGAATACATTCATGTGAGGAAAGAGAGCATACTTTTGGAAAACTGTGTTGATTCTTCTCTCATAGGCTTCCTTGTTTGTTATGTCCTCTCCATTAAAAAGGATTTGTCCCTCATCTGGCTCCTCAAAACCTCCAATTAATCTTAAAATTGTAGTTTTCCCACAGCCTGATGGCCCAAGAATTGTAAGGAACTCATCTTTTTTTACCTTAAAGTCAAAATTTTCTAAAATTACATTGTCGCCAAAGCTCTTGCTAATATTTTTTAATTCAATTACATAATTTTCCATATTTCACCGCCTAAAAATTTGGTGGAGATGATATCCACAAAATCTCAGTATCGCACTTTCCTTCATTTGTTAAATAATGTGACTTAGTCGCCTTAAAGTAAAAGCACTCGCCCTTCTTCACCTTGTACTCGTCACTTCCATAATAGAGTTTGACAGATCCCCTTAGGACAAAACCAAACTCCTCGCCCTCATAGGGCTGGACCTCCTTGGACCTTCCACCGGGTTTAATTAAAATCCTCATGGGCTCCATTTGGTTTTTTTGTGCATTGGGAACAACCCAGTCTAAGACATAGCTAAGTTCTTCATTTTCACTTTCAAAAAAGTCCTCTTCATTGAAGATTATTTTTTCATTTTCTTCCCTCTTAAAAAAAAGGCCGGGGTCAGTACCAAGGGCCTCAAGTATATCTAAAAGAGAGTCGACAGATGGCGATGTCAAATCTCTTTCGATTTGAGAAATGAAACCCTTAGTGAGTTCTGACCTGTCTGCCAGTTCCTCTTGAGTAAGTCCTTTTTCAATTCTCATTTCTCTTATTTTATTTCCAATATTCATTGCATCACCTATAATATTAAACAAATTACTTAAATTATTAAACTCATTAGAGTATAAATGTTAAGATATTTAAAGTCAATAGATTTTGGAATTTATTTTATTAAATTTTTTGTAAAATATAATTTACCTAGAATTGATGGCATAGCTTTTACTTTTTTCTTATTTTATCTTATCTCTAGCAAGCTTTTTTTAATAAATTTTCCCTTTTAAAAATTTTTATAATATTGCTTCTTGATTTTTTTGAAGTTTTTCACATTTAACTAATAAGTAAAAAATTTCAAACCCATTATACTTTATAAGTTAATAGGATTTTTTAGCCCAAGAATTTTTTGCTGGTTAATAATTTTTCATAACTTAATCATATTTTACAAATTCATAATTATTTACAAGTTCATAAATCTTTATAACTTCATAATTTTTTACAAGTTCATAATTTTTTACCAAGTCAACAAGTCAGATACCTTCCCTCACTCTTATTTATGTTATAATTTTTCTGAGGTGTAAGAATGGATACAATTAAGAAAAGATACAATGCCATAGATTTTTTACGTGGCTTTACTATTATAAATATGATAATTTATCACGGTCTCTTCGACCTTGAAAATTTTTATGGCTTTAACTTCAACCACAACTTTTATTACTACCAACAATATATTTGCATTTCTTTTATATTGATTTCAGGTTACTCAAGTCACTTTTCCAATAATTTTAAAAAGAAATTTTTAATCTTAGCTGGACTTGCTCTCTTAATCACTCTTGGGTCCTACATCTACTCTAAAGAAGATGCAATTTATTTTGGCATCATTCACTTCTTTGCTCTTGCGACTTTGATTCACATACTTATAAAAAATTACATAAAAAAAATAAGCCCAAGGCTTGGACTTATTATAAGTACTATTTTATTTATTAGCCTAAAGAGAATTTACTATGGAAGTATTTTCTTTGGAAAGATTACCCCTCCAAAGTTCCTTTATGATTTGAACTTATTTATACTTGGTCTACCAGGTGATAAGTTTTCATCAGGGGACTACTTCCCTCTTATCCCCTGGATATTTTTATTTTACATGGGCTACTTCCTCTTTGACTTTATAAAATTTCCAAAAAAAGAAGGCTCCCACAATATTATCAATATCATGGGTAGGCATTCTCTTTTAATTTATTTTCTCCATCAAATTCTTTTGATTGGAATTTTTTCTCTTATCTTTGGCTCTTGATTAAAGTCTTCCGCTGGCGCCACCGCCACCAGATGAACCTCCTCCGCCGAAGCCTCCAAAGCCTCCGCCGCCAAAGCCACCAGATGATCCACCGAATCCACCTGATCCTCCGAATCCACCATAGCCTCCAAAGGAGCCTGGTCCCCAGAAGATTACTGGTCTTTGTCTTCTCCTACTTCCTGGCCCACTTCCGCCACCATATCCATCATCATTTTTATTTCTAAAAATTAAAGAAATGATAGCAATAATGACGATTAATTTAAAAATCGCCAAGAAGGGATCTTCTTCTCTATAATCATCGTCGTCAGAATAATCAATGGCTTCTTGTGGCTCTCTTGCCACAATATCAACGCCATATTCTCCCTCATATAATTTTATTATTTGAGCGTATCCTTCAAGGACTGCCTTTTCAAAGGGTCTGTCATTTTCACTTTCAGCAACAACCCTTCCCATTGCCCTTATTATTCTCGATGCATAGGCATCAGGAACAAACCCCTCAGCCCCATAACCTGTCTCTATTTTTACCAGCTTATTTTCATCATCAAGAAGGGCAACTAATATTAGAACACCATTGTCCTTGTCTTTGTCGCCAATTTTTATGTCATTGAAAATATTTGTGGCATACTCCTCAAGAGTTTGACCTTCCAAACTTTTTACAAGAACAACTCCTATCTCCCCACCTGTTTTCTTTTTAAGATCATAAGTGGTTTTGTTGAGATAGTCTATAGTCTCTTGGCTTAGGGTGTTTGTCTCGTCATAGACATTGTAAGACATTTGGTCCTTGTCAAAAGCGTAGACATTAAAGACCAAAGTGAATACAAATAAAATTGTGGCTAACAATTTTTTCATAGCAATCACCTAAAACTTAACTTCTGGTACTTGATTGTCCTTTTCTGAAACTTCAAAATAATCTCTTGGTCCAAATCCTAATATTTTTGCAATTATATTTGTTGGGAACCTTCTAACCTTTTGGTTGTAGGTCTTAACTGTTTCGTTGTATCTCATTCTTTCTGTGGCAATCCTATTTTCAGTTCCTTCAAGTTGTGCTTGTAGGTCTAAGAAGTTTTGGTTTGCCTTTAATTCAGGATAATTTTCCACAACAACATTAAGTCTACTTATAGCTTCTGTCAAGTTGTCGTTGGCTTCAGCAAGTTCCTTAGGTGTAGATGCTTCAGTAACACCTGCACGAGCCTTAGTTATTTCTGTGAAAGTTTCCTTTTCGTGACCTGCGTATCCCTTAACAGTTTCTACAATGTTTGGAATTAAGTCAGCACGTCTTTTTACTTGGTTTTGGACTTGTGCCCAAGCACCATTAACATCTTCATCTAGCTTAACTAGATTGTTCCATTGGCCACCGAAAAAAATTGCAATTACAACAACTACGGCTATAATGGCAATAATTCCAGCGCCGCCCCTGTTTTTATTCTTCATCGCTTCCTCCTATTTTTTCAATTTTCATTTTACCTATGGCTTCTTCCACTAACTTGTCACAGTCAAGTGGCTCTTCAGACTTTTCTATTCCATCAATTGTCGGAGTCAAAAGTGGGTGTTTTGGCAAGAATACTGTACAGCAATCTTCATAAGGAAGGATTGATGTCTCATAAGTATCTATGTCCTTGGCTATGTCAATTATATTTACCTTATCCATTCCAATAAGAGGTCTAAAGACTATCTTATCTGTGATAGCGTCAGTTACCTTGAGGCCGTCAATAGTTTGTGATGCAACTTGTCCCAAGTTTTCACCTGTGATTATGCAGTCATAACCATTGTCTCTTGCAATCTTATCTGCAACCCTCATCATAAACCTTCTTGAAATAATAGTCATTTCGTCTTCAGGACAGTTCATATTTATTTCCTTTTGAATATCCAAGATATTTACTGAATAAAAAGTCAAATCTCCTGAGAAATTTGAAATGTCTTCTGCAAGTTTCTTAACCTTTTCTTCTGCTCTTTCAGATGTGAAGGGATAGGAATGGAAGTGAAGGCAATCCACAAGGACTCCTCTTTTTGCCATTAAAAATCCTGCAACCGGAGAGTCAATCCCACCTGATAAGAGAAGAAGTCCCCTGCCATTTGTTCCTGTTGGAAGTCCGCCATGGGCTTTAATCTTATCTACATAAATATAGGTATCCTTTTTCAAATCGCAGTAAACAAAAAAGTCTGGTTCATGAACGTCAACCTTGATGTCAAAGTTCTTTAAGACCATTCCACCAATTTTTGCAGAAATTTCCATGGAATTAAGTGGGAACTTTTTATCCCCCCTATTTGTCTTAACCTTGAAAGTTTTGTATTCTGGATGGTCTTTTAAAGTTTCATCTACAATTTTTACAACTGCTTCTTCAATTGTCTCCCAATTTGTTTCTACTTGGTAAGTTGGGGCAATGTAAACAATTCCAAAAACGTGTTTTAATCTATTTATTAATTTATCCTCATTGTCGCCACTTACTTCCACGTAGATTTTACCCATGTTGTGGTAAATTCTTCCGTGGTCGAGATTTCTAAGATTTCTCTTAACAGATTTAATTAGCTTCTCTATAAACCTGTGTCTGTTTTTCCCCTTGAGGATGACTTCCCCAAGTGAAAGTGCCATAACTTTTTTCATTCAATCACCTATCTCATTATTTTTCTTATTTCATCAACATATTTTATTAGTTTTTCTACAAAAATATCTATATCATCCCTTGACGTATCCTTAGAAGTACAAATTCTTATAGTGCCTTCAGCATACTTATCTGAAAGTCCAATTTGTTCAAGAGTTGTGGACTTGTGAGTCCCATTAGATGTACAAGCAGAAGCTGTGGAAATATAAATTTCGTCCCCTTCTAGGTAGTGAAGGAGGACTTCTGCCCTAATATCTAATATGGAAAGAGAAACAATAAAGTCTGTGGAAGATTCTGGAGTGTTGATCTTATAGTCTTCCAGATTTTCTTCCAACTTCTTAAGTAAATATTCTTTAATTTCTTTTGCGTGAGCAAGTCTCTTGTCCAAGTCTCTCTTTGTTAGTTCACAGGCCTTTCCAAAGCCAAGAATGCCTGGCACATTTTCGGTTCCTGATCTAAGACCCTTTTCTTGGCCTCCACCAATTACAAGGCTATTTATCTTTACATCCTTTCTCTTATAAAGAGCTCCCATCCCCTTTGGTCCATAAATTTTGTGAGATGAGAAAGAAAAAGTATGGCAGCCTAGGTCCTTAACATCTACAGGAATTTTCCCAACTGCTTGGACCCCATCAACATGGCAAAAAACATCCTTGTTAATAGCCTTGGCTATTTCAAAGATTTCCTTGACCCTATTAACAGTTCCCAGTTCATTGTGAACATAGATGAGAGAAACTAATATTGTATCCTCATCCATAACTTCCTTAAACTTTTCTAAATCTACGGCTCCTGATTCATCTACATCAAGATAGACAAGGTCGTAGCCCTTTTCCTTGTAGTGTTTAAATTGGTCATCAATAGATGCGTGTTCAATGGCAGAAGTTATTATCTTCTTGCCCCTTCTCTTGTTTTTTTCTATTGCACCGTGAACGGCAATGTTATTGCTTTCAGTCCCTCCAGAAGTGAAATAAATTTCTTCTGCCTGAGCTCCAATGAGGATAGCTGCATTCTTCCTTGCGACATCTATTTCCTTTTCAACCTTGTGACCAAAGCTGTGAAGTGAGGATGGGTTGGCAAAGTCATCAGTAAGAGCCTTCATCATTACTTCAACAACTTCTTTGTCAGGTTTTGTAGTTGCACAATTATCTAAATATATCATATAACATCCTTCTATCTATTCTTACTTTCTACTAATTTTATATTATAACATGACTTGCAGGTTGATTTCTAACCTTGAGCCTATTTAATGAGAATTTTTATAAGAATAAAATTTTTTTAATGTTATACTTAAGATGGTGATAACGTGAAAGTTTTAGAAAGAGAAATTTCTCCTCCAAAGAGAAATTATTTAAAAATAGAAACATCAGGACTCTCAAGAGACCTGGACTCAATTATATCCATTGGTCTTGCAGAGAAGGACTCTGATAAAATAAAAATTTATTATGTGGAAAATTTTAAAGACGAAAGATTTTTGTTAGAAGAAGTCCTTCCACTTATTGACGGGAAATTCTTTATAACTTATGCAGGCAAGTCCTTTGACTTAGGATTTTTAAAGACCAAGAGCCAAATGTATTTCTCAAAAGATTTTGATTTTAAATTTATTGACCTTCAAGAAATTACTAAAGCCTACAACTTTATTTTTAAACTTCCATCACATTCTAACAAAGTTCTTTTATATAATTTTTTAGATCATTCTAACTTATCAAAAGAAAAAAACTACCAAGGGATTAAAATAAAATCACTATTCAAAAAATTTATAGAGGGCGACAGGTCATCAATGGATAGAATCTTGGACTACTCCTTAGAAAGTCTAAATAATTTAATTTTATTAGATGAAAAGATTAGAGAAAGTTTGAAATCAAAACTTAGCTTTAAAGTATATAGTAGAGATTTTACATTAGAAGAATTTAAATTATTGGGAAACACCATATTTTTGCGAGGAAAAACTAATTATCCAGAAGACTACTTTGCATCAAGAAGATTATATAACCTAGAAATTTTTAATAGTTTGGAAGAAAAAATTTCATTTTTGAATCTAAAAAAATATAAAAAAGATTTTGTAATAAAAATAAATACAGAAGATGGCCTATACGATGATAATAATAAGTGCTACTTTATATTAAAAAAAGACTTCCCATTAGACTTAGAAAACAAAAGCAAACTTAAAAGCCCTTCAAAAATTTTAATCTTATATTATAAAGACCATGTATTCGAAAACCAAAAAGACTTATGCAAAAAAATATTAGAAGAAGAGTTAGAAAAACAGAAATAAATAAACCAAATCATAAACTTATAAAAACTTGGGGTGGTCCAAGTTTTTTTAATTGAAATTAATAACCTTAAATAGCTGATTGCATAGATAAAAACAATAAAAAAAGACTACTTAAATCAATAAGTAGTCTTCATGGTGCAGAAAGAGGGATATTGCACCATAACATATAGAATGGCTTATATGCTAAGGTTCGACAGTTAATTTTTAAAAGTGGTGTGAGTTTTGGTGTAAAAATTATAAAAAGGGACCTATTAATTGAGATAGGTCCTTTTAAAGTTAAAGCTTATCTTTATACTTTTCTAGGATAGGTTTAAAGTACTTTTTTTCAGCTTCTTCTCTTGCCTTGGCTGCTTCCTCTAATGTTTTATACTCCCCTAAATTTTTTTGTTTTCCTCTTATATAGATATAAGCTCTATATTTTTTTCTTTTCTTTACATAGGATACTCCCTTAACTCCCGATGTATTTGTGACTGGGGTTTTCATAGTCATGCCATAAAGACTTGTTCCCTCTACTCTTTTGGATTGCAACTTCTTAGTTCCTAAGTCTTTTATATCTTTAAAGTGTTTATAGCCTTCTTTATGATAACAACCGCAAGATTTATAATAACCTGCTAAGAGTTGACTTCCTAAAACCTCGATCTCATTTCCACAGTCACACTTGCATAAGTATCTAGAGTACCCCTCTTCAAAATTAATTCTTTTAATAGGTGTAAGTCTAAAAAATTTCTTCCCTAGGACTTTAGCATCAGTATTTTGATATACCTTTTTTAATTTTTTCTCCATAAGGTATCTCTTTCAGTAAATTTCATATCTTCCGTCATAAATTCCACTTCTCAATTGTTCAAAAGTTAGGTTATCTTGTCTTACTGATGCCCTTTGTTTGTCATCGTACTTATAAACATATCCAGTTGTTTGGTCAGGTTTAACAATGTTTATAACCTTACCGTCTTCAACAGTAACTTCATAATTTCTTATTTTTCTGAATTCTAACATAATTAACGCTCCCCTTTTATTTATAACTCCTTTAAATAATCAATTTGTACTATTCGTTCGTGATTATCTTTTACTACTCTTTCTACAATTGATTCAAAGATTTCTCTAGGTATTGTAGCTTCCACCATTGTTCCGTTAATTTCCCCGTTTTCTTTTGCATAATTAAGCATTTCTTTATCGTTACAAATAGCTTCATAAAACTCCCAAAAATACACATACCCTTTTAAATTATTATTTTTGAAACAATGCCTACAAAATATAGATGTAAGTTTGAAGTCCAATATTCTATAACTGCTGTTGAGATCGTATGAAAAATATATTGGATCGTTCATCATACATAATTCACTACCAAACACTATATATTCATAGTCTTCTTTTTCTTTTGAATTATTTTCTTTTCTGTATTCATAAACTTTTAAGTAGGTATATAATTCACGAAAAGATTTTTGAGTAGAATTATTAACTCTAAATTGAATTCTTCTGTATCTATTTCCATCTACTTCAAACTCTTCATTAGTTACAACATTTATCAATCCATCTACTGCTGAAGAATAGGCATAACCCTCAATTTTATGATTATCAAAATAAACTTTGGTATGGTCTAGGTCTTTAGAATCTAATTCTAATCTTACTAACATTCCTTTATTTGTAATAAATTCATAAGTCTTTTTCATGGCAAGCTCCCTTTTTAAATAATTCATTTATCTAAATTATTGTGTTGAATTTCAATTCCTCTTCTTAGTATTTCTGATTTGTTTAGTCCTGTTTTTTTTACTAATTCTTCTAACATTTCATTATCACTTCCTGAAATCCTAGTTCTAACAGTAATTGTCTTTGGATCGTCAGTCGGCCTTCCCATCTTTACTTTATCATCTATTATCTTTTTAATTTTAACCACCTCTTAATCTTAGAAAAAAGTGTCGGATTCTAGATAGAGTTTTAGTTCCTCTTCTTTAGATTTTTTTAACGAATCAATAATTTCGCATCTTTGACTAGTGATAATATTTTTGTACATTGTTTCTTCATCGATATTGACTTCTTTTGACAAGTTTAAAACTTCATCACTATTAGGTTTGGTTTCGAATTCTGCTCCATCGATAAATCCATAAATTCCACCACTTAATGTGCGGGTTAAAAGATCAGATCTTGCATAAATATAATTTGCAAATTCTTCATTTTCCATAGAGTTAAGTCTTTCTATTATGTCATCATATTTTTTGTTTATGCCATTATCAGTTAACTTCTCTTCAATATAATCTGTAATTGATTTATAAAATTCTTCCTTTTTTTCAATTAAAAAGTGTTCTAAAACTTTAAACTCATTCATTAAATATTTTTTATTTAAATTTGAGCTACATCTTCCATTTTTTACTTCTATGCCTAAATAGTTTGCTAATTCCTCACCAGTAAAAGGGATATTAAAAGATAATAAATCTATGGACCCCCATATACCACTACCCATGAAGAACATCTTATCAGCTTCGTCATCGATATAATCGCAAAGTTCTTCATCATTCATAGCTTTCATTTTTTCTAGAGTTCTATTAAAACTTTCAGCTAACCTCTTAAATTTTTCTTCGTTTCTTTTAGTCATTTCTAGCATCTCCTCTTAATTAATTTAGATGTTTCTTACTACTATCTTCTTTCTAAATATATTATATACTTTTGTGGCTACATAAGTCAAGCGTTATTTTAAATTTTTGAAATTTATTTTTTAGTGTGCTATACTTCAGATATCCACTTGTATTAGTGGGTATCTTCTTTTAAGAAGATGTTTCTTACTAAGGGCGGTTATCCGCCCTATTTTTTTGCAATTTAAAAGGGACTTATTATAAGTCCCTAATTTATTTTATATATAAATTTCAAGTTTGTGTTTTATAGATATGTTATTTCTTCTCCTCTATCCATAACAGGTCTACCCATTAGCTTGTCAACTATATGCTGGTTAAGCCCAAAGTAGTTCATTAAGACTTCTTTAAATGGATAATCACTAACCTTTTCTAATTCTGATACACAAGTATCTATATTGCATGGCACGGGATCATCACCAAAATAAAATGAAGCTATTGGTCCTGGTTCCCATCTAATATTTTCTTCTAAATCTTTAATAATTGTTTTTAGTATACGTTCTTCGTAATTCGTATAACATCTAGCGAAAAATCTTTCAGTTCTTTGTTCTGCTGTAATTTTTACTGTTTCTTTAAATCCCTTATCTCCGTATGGAACAACGGTCCAATCTATTATTCCAAGTTCTATTTCTTCCTTTACTTCTTTTTCTGCTTGTTTATAAAAAACATCATATCTATTGAAATACTTAACTTCAGTAATCGATTCACACTGTCTTAATTTTTCTTCAATTCTTTTTGCTAATTCTTTCATTTCTATACTCCTATGTAATCTCTATTTATTATTCCTAGATTTTTCTTTTCTTAATTTTTCAATTTCTTTCGAATAAGTTTCTGTAATTAGACTTTCAATAAGATTACTCATACTACGATTTTCTTTTTTTGCTTGCTCTTGGATAACTTCTTTCACTATGTCATCTACCCTGATACCAATTCTATGTTTTTTTAATTCTGTCACGATATTACCCTCTTATCTTTCAATAAAAGCATTCTTTAAAACTTCATCTATAAATTCTTGTATTTTTTCTTTTTCAGTATTTGCAATAACTGTGTTGTTTTCTTCATCAAATAATCCCCAGTCAGTTAAAGTATCTGCCCAGTAGCTAGGTTTTAAAGGTAGAGTTGCTACAATATCTTCTTCGTCCCTTGATAAATTATCCTCAATTCTATATTCTATTGATCCATCTCTATTTAGGACCGCTTCCATATAAGTCCAGCCAAGATTGTCATATAACTCTCGCCACTTTTCCTCTTCTACTACTGTTAATACTTCGTTTAGACCCTTTTTCATAATATTTTCTCCTTTTTTATTTTATTGCTATCCCTTATCTCTATATTTATTATACCCCACTTGTCGAACAATGTCGAACATTATTTTAAATTTTTTTAATTTTTTTCATATTGACTATTTTAAATTTTGATTATATAATAAAGTCCAACCAAGAAATCGATTACATAGTTTTCTTGGTTGTGGATTGAAACATATTCATATACAAAAACACTAGTATTTCAGCCTTTGGCTGCGGATTGAAATATTCTCTTATTGAATAACTTAACAAGTATAATCTTTTAATGATTATATTCAGCTCCTAGTGAGCTGTGGATTAAAAAATATTTATATTTAATTAGTTTTAGGAATTCGTTTTTTTTAATTAGAACTAGTGAAATGTTTTTCTATTCAGTCCCTTGTGGACTGTGGATTGAAATATGTTTATATGCAATCTCACTTGCATTTCAGCCTATATGGCTGTGGATTGAAATATTCTTGTATTGAATGTTTAAAAATACTAGTGTAAGGATAAAGGGACTAAACAGTCCCTTTTTTCTTGTGCTACTTTATAATTGATGATATAATTTATTTGCATAAAAGTATTTTGGGTATTCGTAAATACACCAAACCTTAGAGAACAAGGATCAACTTGTTCTCTATTTTTTTTTGCAATAAAAAAATAGCCTAAGGATTTACTCCCTAGGCTATTAGTGTAATAAAAAATCGTTAATATATTTATAATTCTAATATTTTACAAAAAAAGTTATAATCTTACACATTGAAACCTTAAAACCTTGTAAACATCACGCTTACAAGGTCAAGGCTCTAGAAGGCCCATACGGGCCTTTTTATTTTCTTTTGATACCTTATATGCCTTAAAAATGAGTTTTAACCTCTTTTTCTAATACTATTAAAGTATCGTTGTTTTTTATCAAGCTTTTTAAATTCTTCTTCAGTTAGAATCCTCTGCATTGCAATTTTATAGTCTTTACAATATGGGTACTTCCCAATATCAATTAAATTTCTGACCTTGATTGCATCTTTTTTGGTCTTGAGATGAGCATGCTGCTCATACTCTCCACCTTCTCTTTTTAACAACCAAGGTCTTTCTTCACACGAAGGCTTGAATTTTATGGATAGTTTCATTTTACTTAGCTTTATTTACTATTTCTTTTTTCTCAATTACCTTAACTACTGGTGGTTCTTTTTCCACTTCTTTCTTCCATCTGTTAAGTTCTAATACTGCACTTTCAATCATTGCATCAAGTTCAGATTCACTAATTTTAATTCCCTTTTCGTTAAGTTGTTGTAGTACATACTTTTTCTTGATGTCACCTTGGCCTGATTGAGTGTAAATTTGTTCGGCTGCTCTTACTGCAATAGTAACTGCTGCCATAACACTTTCAACTTTTTCTTTGCCATACTTTTGTTTAACAAGTGGAATAATGATTCCTGTAACTATTACTGATACTAAACTTAGAATTACATAAAAAATATTATTAACTGTCATAATTAGATCTCCTTTTTTCCAATAAAAAAACACTCAATGTCGAGTGCTTGCTTCGTTTATTGATTTATCCATAATCTTGGCTATCTGTACTACCTTTTAATAGGTTTACTACCTTTAAAGTTTCTTTACTTACTTTAATTCCTGCAAGTGCTAATACTTCGGTTTTGAAAAAACTAAACCAGTTATTGATTAAAGCATCTAGTCCAACTCCACCAGTTCTAAAAGAAACTAGCAGGATAACTATTGTAAATAGATTTACAACTATTAAAACATGACGAACTATTCTTTTACTGAATAGTCCATCTTCTTTTTTTTTTACATGCTTAGTTTTACTTTGTTGTCTTGCCATGATACATCTGCTCCAATGCTTTCAAATAGTTTTCTAACAGGTTGATCCTTGCCATTAATATTGATGTAAGTTACACCGTTAATAATGTAGCCTTTTTTGAATTCTTTACCATTAATTAAAATAGGTACATTTTCAACAGGTTTAGTGTTATTAATATCAACATAAGAACCTGAAACATAGGCTCTTTTGCCATTAAATTCAATCTCAAACCAATTGCTTGCCTTACCAGTAATAGTAACCTGTGAACCCTTTTTAAGCTGTCCTAACCTTGCACTATTAACATGGTTAGATGCCCTAACATTAAGTATTCCTGCTTTTACAGTTCCAGTAGCTTTATAAGGGGTAACAGTAATGTTTTCTACACTCTTTTCAAGTGCAACTACCCTAAAGGCCCTTTGCCATTTAATCCTATTGATTGAATAAGTTCCTATACCTGCATATATAGCTTCAAATACCTTGTTATTTCCTAAGTAGATTCCAACGTGACCAAAGTATTTTCCGTTTTTATCGTTTCTATACCAAACTATATCACCACGTTCTAGGGACTTATAAGGTATCTCTCTAAATCTCCTATCACCCTCTACACCCATTCTATGAGTTGTTACTGCAACACCTTTTCTAGTGTTCCAACCTAGCTTATTTAAGGCTTTTTCAATTAAACTAGAGCAATCACTATATCCCGTACTTCCAGGTTTATCTGTCATTCTGTAGCGTTGGGAATACTTGTTACCGTTATAGTACATAGCGGCATTTATGAATTGTTCTACCTTGTTTTTATCTAGCATGCTATCACTCCTCTTTTACATCAATAGGAATATTAACTACCTTTTTATAAACGTCCATATAGATTTCTTCTTTATCTCCGTTATAAGTGAATTCATAGTATAAAGCACCTTTATGTTTAGCACTTAATAAAGCTTTAGAGTTTTGCAAAGTCTTACATGACCATACAACAAAGACATCTTCAACTTGTACATTCATAAAGTTAATGTCTACTCTTTCATTTTCATAATCCCTTACTTTTTCTTTAGCTAATTTTATAAATCTTTCATGTGTCATTTTTATCACCTCGTCAAATTAGGAAGCACAAATCCAACAAAAGCACTTATGAAAATACCAACCAATACCCCTATTACTTGAAACTTTATTTTTTCAATATTTTGAAGAGGTTTAACATAGTGATCTTCTTCTCTCTTTTGCTTCATATCTTTTATGTCTTCTTTAATTTCTTTAGTGTCTGCAAGAATTAAGTTCATGTTAGTTTCTATAATTTTTATATTGGTTTCTGACGTATATACTCTTTGTTCAACTTTTTCAACTCTAGTGTTTGTATCTTTTATTTGACCTTCGATCTCATTAAATTTATCTCTGATGTCTTGTTCCATTGTTTCACCTCTTTAAAATTATTTTTAGTGCTTTTGGAATAAATAAGTAAGGGACTATCAAACGATAGTCCCAATCTATACTTATTTATCTTCAGTTACTAGAAAGTCTAGTCCAGATTCGATTAGAATTTCTTTTACTCTCGGTTTTAAAACTTTTGGTACTTGTGCATAAGTACATTTTTCAAGAATAATTCTTTGTGCAAAAAACATAGCCATCATGATCTCACCCCCTTTCCAATAAAGTTGTATCCAATTAATAAAATTAATTAGCTTTTTCATAGCGTGCTCCTATCACTCTTTAGGAAGAGATTCTAAGCCACTATAAACAATAGTTGCCATTTCCTGTATAAGGTCATCTCTAAAAGATCCTTGCTCTTCTAAGACCTTTAATTTTGTTTTTAACTCTCTGTTTTCAAGTACAAGACTAAACTCTTTTAGTGCTACACAATTTTCGCTGTCTACACTTCCTCTTTCTACATAATATGAAACCTCGTTAGGGAAATGTCCTTTTATTCCAAAGGATTTCAACTCTTCAAGTCTAGTTTCTTGTTGTTTTGTAGGCTTAAACTGAATAATAGAGTTAATCTTCATTGTGCCCCATTCTTTTTCGAACTCTTTCCACCATTCAATTCCTTCGGGTCCTACATATTTCTCTATAGTTTCACCGTTGTGAGTGTAATTTATTTTAAAATCACAAAATTCATATTCATTTTTGTTTTCGTTAAACAAAATCATAGTTTATCCCCCTTAACCTTTAGACTGTTGTTCTCAAATGTTAGGTAATCATATTTAGTTAATAAAGAGTTTATAAAGTTGTAATTATTCCCATGCTTAGCATGCCCTAACCACGAGTTAAGAATTTGTTCGACTTTTATAATCTTTACATTTTTATTATTTATTAAGTTAGGAATAGACTTACATTTCTTTTTAATCTTCTTCTTAGAGTCATTTCTTAATAACCTATGTGTTGGATATATCTTAAATCCAATAGAGTTGACTCCTTGGTTTAATGGAAATACCTTACTTTTCTTTAGATTAAGTTCCATGTGAAGATTTTTTGATAAAAATTCATTAATTTTTCCTTTTATTTCTTTAGCTTTATCTTTGTTTTCCAACACTAAAATCATGTCGTCCATATACCTAACATAAAACTTTACCTTCAACTTTCTTTTAACATACTGGTCTAATTCGTTTAAATAAACATTAGCAGATAATTGAGACAATGTGTTTCCTAGAGGTAGTCCTAATTTGTCAATTTGTTCAGCACTGTCGATAATTAAGTCCAAAAGCCATAGAGTATCTTTACATTTTATCTTCTTTCGGTAGATTCTCTTTAACACATCTCTGTCAATTGAATAGAAAAACTTCTTAATATCAAGCTTCAAAATATAGGCATTATTTCCATATAAGTATTTGCCTTTTCTTAAATTCGAAGAAATCTTATCCACACATTTATGAGTACCTTTATTATCTATACTTCCATAAGAATCATGTATAAAACAATTATTGTAAATCTTTTTTAAAACCGTATTAGTAGCAATTTGAACAATTTTATCTACAAAGCAAGGAGCATAAATTAGTCTTTCCTTAGGTTCATATACGTAAAATTTACTGTAATCACTGTACACATAAGTTTTGTTTATTAAACTTTCGCGTAGTTTATTTAAATTATAGGTTTCATTTTTACTGAACTCTATCGCTTCAATATGATATTTATTGCTACCTCGCCTAACACTTTTGTAGGCCTCATATAAGTTTTTCTCATCTACAATTTCATTAAATAAATTATTAAATTTTTTCGACAATCTAGTTTTCACCTCTTTTAGCTACTAAGTATATTGCCATTGTTTATGTGTTTACACCTTTAGGTGAAGGGATTAAACTCTCTTGAATCTTGATAGAACAAGTCTTGTTATTAAAACCTTAATCTTAATAATCAAATGAATCAGGACAGGACGCCAACCGCGGTTATTGTTGTCATTGGACGGATCGTTACTATTTGCATAAGAAACACCATTGTTGCCACGATTCAAGCGGTTGTCGTCTTGCAGTCTAATCCCTATTTCTTTATTTTCCTATTGTTGTCTTAATATATCCTGTAAGCATTTTACTAATTTCTGTTAGGTCTAAATCAAGTTCCTTAAAAGCACCTAGACTTATATATTTTCTTTGTCTACACAGCTTAGTAAGAAACTTTAATGTCTCTAACCTTCCTTCAGCTTCTTGTGAATAATACAATCTCTTGCTCTTTACATAATTTGCTCTTGAAATAAGTTGATGTAATTCATATAAGTTTTCTTTGATTTCAGAACATAAAGAATATTTTTCTGCTTTAGGAAAATTTATTAGCATAGGATATATTTTATAAATAAATTCTTCTATTTTTGTCAATAACTGTAAGTTGTTCATTTTGTAATCCTATATAACGATGCTCGGTTGCTCTCGCAACCCTTCGCATCGAATTCCAGAGTTTAGCGGACAAGTTCTAAGACAGGACGCCAACCGCGGTAATTGCTGCCATAGGACGGATCGCGACTAACCGCATAAGAAACACCACCGCCGCCACGAACCAAGCGGGAGGACGTACTTTCCCCATATTCTTGGCACCAGGAATAAGACCCATATCCTGCATCACTATGTGTGAATAGATCCTTATCTGTGTAGCCGACATTCCAATTCTCGGTTGGGGAATTAACATTATTTTTGTAAGCCCAGTTAGACGGTGCGTTTTTGTGGATAGGTAGCATCAACTTATTCCATTCTGACCCTTTGTTTATAGAACCTTGATAAGAGCTACTGTCATTCTGTTTTCCTTCAGTCTTCCCTTTTATAAGTCTTATCTTGTAAGTTTTGCCGCCTATGTCTATTGTCCTTTTACCTGTGACTGCATTCGCATTATTTATTGAATTCCAAGAAATCCCATACCTGATGGTCTTTTTAGCTACAAATTCAACTTTTCCCATATAAGCGAACTTTAGCCAACCACCGTTAGAGTTTTGGCTTGTACCTGCTGTGATTCCAACCTTTTTTGCTAACTCATCTCCACTTATAAAATCGCTAGCACTAACCTCTCCAAACCAACCTTGTTCCATAGTTCCTTTAAGGAGCTTCCTATTTCCTGGCGAACCAATTATGTCATCAAATGGTGGTATCTTGGTTTTAACAATTAAGCCTGTTGATTTTGGAGAAGGGTTTAAGAAAGTTGTTCCTGCTTTTCTTGCATAGAATGTGTAACTTGTGTTTGAATTTAAGTTATTAAAAACATTGCTAGTTTGCCACCTGGTACCATCAATAGAGAACTCAATTCCAGCAACCCTATTTAAGGTTACCGTTTCATATGATACTTCTTTAGAAGTTGGTGGACTTGGCGGTGTTTGTTCAGCTTTTATTAATCCTGTTCCAACTTGTCCTGAATCCATGTTGTAGTTTCTGTGATAGTCAAAAGGAAAAATTCGATAATATGTGTACATTCCTTTTTTTATGCTTGTGTCTGTAAATTTTTGTGTATTCTTTGATCCATAAGAATCCAGAACCTCTATTCCATCTTCAATATTTGCTGGATAGTGTTCATAATTCTTGACTATTTTTACTCCCTCAAAATCTAAGTTTTTAGGATTCGTCCATGTTAGTTCAAAAGATTGAGTTCCGCTTTTTACATTAAAACCAACAACTGGATCTGTTGGGTATGGATCAATAACAAGCTTTAAGTTACCACTTGCATCAGGTCTTAGACCGTTTACTGTTTTTATGCTTTCTTTGTTTAAATTTCTTGTTCTTGTATCGAGGTCCCCAATCCATTCGCCTAATTCTCTAGATTTTGATACAACTTCCCAAGTTTTTGTATTTTCATATCCCTTAGTTTGTCCTTTTGTTACATCTTTACCTGCCACAGTTGATAGTTTTTCATTCCAATTTGTTTTTTCGTCATCAGTTACAGTTCTATGTTCTATATCTTCCTGTAAATCTGATAATTTTTCAGGAATTTGATCACTATCTGCTTTGTTATCAATAATCATCTTAATTTTAGTGATTACCTGTTTAAATCCATCATAATCAAGTATCTTCATAGTTAATCACCCATTACTTGGTTTATTTCTTCAGTTGTAATTGCCTTTATATCACTTGTTTTTAAGTAACCTGATAAATCTACCTTTGTATTTGTATCTCCAATTTTTTCCCATTGTCCGTTAATGTATAGCCATTCTTCATAAATATTGTTGCCACTACCCTTAGGTCCTACTAGATAAATAACATTCTCTTCACCAGTAGATGGCTTAGTAGAAACTATTTCCTTTTTCATATGTCTAGCTTCACTAATAAGGGTTTTTACTTGCGTTGCTGATACTAAGTCTTTGTCATTAACAAGTTCAGAATATTTAGTTGGAACTGTAATATCTACTTCTTTATTGGATACATTTACTAGTGTTCCATTTCTTTTAATCTTAGTAATAACATTCTTTTCTGCTCCTTCATCAATTGCATTTAATTTATTTAAGTTAGCACTAGATAAAAGACCAGCTTCTTCACTTGTTGCTACGTTATATGTTTTTAGTGTTGAAAGCTTTTGCTTTTCTTCATCAGTATAGTCGTTAGTGGATAAACTTTTTCCACTTTCTTTTTGTACGAATTTTTCTTTTATAAGTCCTACTAGTTGTTGTAAACCTTGAAAATCAAGAAAATTTGCCATGTATTTCCCCCTTAAAATAATTTAAAAATATCTTCTTCTTTTATTCTTGTAATATTTATTTCTTCAAGCATTCTTTCTTTGTCCTCTTCTCTAAAAAAATCAATCCCAATTATGGGAGTATGTCCGTCCTTACCTGGAGGACCAGGAGGACCAGGTGGACCTGCTATCTTAGGAAGAAAGGGGTTTGTGACAATATTGCCACACACCCCACTTGCTAAAGTCTTTCTAATTTTTAAATAGAAGTCACCACTTGTTAAAATCTCATCTTCTTTTTGAATTTTGATTTCACAACTTAATACTCCAGGAACTGCTAATGCTGAATCAGTCAATACTACTTTTAATGTTTTCTTGTCATCTGAAACCTCACATGGAATTTTTAACTTAACTTTGTCAGGTCTCTTTATTAGACAGTAGATTTCTTCGTATTCACCAAGTTCTATTACTCTTAAACCCTCTACAAGCGTTATATAGATAATGCTTGTCTTGTTGTCATACTGTACAAATCCTTCATAGACCCCACTATTATTTTTGAGATCCACTGTAATATTAAAAAGCTTTTCCATTTAACCACCTACTCTAAAGTACTTAATAGTTCTTTTAATTCCTTATCTGTAACCTCTTCAAAATTTATAGAATAGTTAAATTCGGCAATAACCTTTTTAATATCTTCAAATTGTTGTTTGATATTTTCTGAAATGTTTGTTGAAGTCTCAATGTTGGTCTTGTTTAATTGGTATTGTTCAGTAAAGGCTTCAAGTAAGTTTTTATCAAGATTTACAAGTATTTCATCTTCAGTTTCAAGATTAGCTTCTTTAAAGATTATCTTGTCCCCTTTTGATAGTAGTAAGTCATCGATTATCTTGTTTTGAACGTTAAGACTTAGAGTTTTTGTCTCATTGTTTCTAAATATTTCTAACTTAACTGTTGCTTTATCTGATTTAAGTTCAATCTTATATAGACCAGCTACAACTATTTCAATAACTTTAGGAATATCTTTATCCTTTATAATGAATTCAATATTTTCAGTAATATTAGGTTTTAAAGATTCGTAAACATCTTTGTTATTGTTTATTTCATCAATGATTTCATTTATTCTTTTAGTTATGTTAAAAAGAGGAGATTGTTTCGTTAGTTTTTCCATATAATCACCATTAAAAAAAGGACGATTACTCGCCCTTTTCCCTCATTTTTGCTATTTCATTTTTCATTAAATCTATTTCAGTTCTTAACTCTATAACCTCTTTATTCAAACTTTCAACAGTTGGTTTATCCTTGCTTTTAGGTTTGAATATTAAAGCACCTACTTCATTTACCCTATAGTCCATGCTTCCACCTACTTCATGATACATTTTAATCTTCTAATAGTTGGTCTTACTGCTGCGTTATTAGTTGATAGGTCTACCTTTACTCTAAAGTTATTCTTGTCAGTATCTTCAGTTGCTGTGTAAGTGTATTCAACATATCCACCTACAACCTTAGTTTTACCTTCACCTTGTTGAGTTAACTTCTTCCATTCTTTTCCATCTCTATCAGTCGCATAGTAGAAAACAACTCCAGTTCCACTAGGTGCATAAACATCTGCAACTACCTTAACTGTCTTGTACTTAGCATCTGTTACCACGTTTCTTGAAATATAAGAACTTGAAGCATCATTAAGGGTTCCTACAAGTAGCAAACTATCAAGTGCAATAGCAGGTGATACATTCCCCTTAGTTGTCATTATGGCCCTTATTGTAGCGTTGTCTACCTTCTTTAAAAGGTCTATTTTATTTTCAATAGATATAGGAAGCCATGTCTTAGAGTTGTCAATTGAGTATTCCCATTCTAGAGTACAGTCAAGAGGAACTGAAGTATCGGCTAATAGTTTAAGTGAATCTACTTCTAAACCTTTAATTGAGTTGAAGTATATAAATGATTTTCTTACATAGTCATTAGTGTAGATATCAAACTTAAGGTTAAAGTCTTGTTTAGCACTCCATGCAATAGCATTAGATGATTCAAACATCAAACCTGGTACATAAGGATTTTCAAGTACAATTCTATTATTCAATAGGTCTTTCTTTCCTAATTCTTGTACATATATACTTGCTGTTGGTGAATTTGATAAAACTGTTATTGCATATTGTTCATTTGCCTTTAAATATACAGGATTATCAAAAGTAACCTTAGTTTGTGCTGATGAATTATCACTAATTTTTATATCATTAATACCCACAACTGTTTCTGATAGTATTTCTCCACCAGGATAACCATTTTCACAATTTCTTATTTGCACTCTTAGGTCGTGCTTTTCGTCCTTAGATGCAAAATATAAGCCAATTGAAGTTAGCATTTGGTCTGATAAAACTGTAAATGTTTGTGCTACTGGATCTACATACTTTTGTGTCCATTTAGTTGTATAAACTGTTGTAACTGTTCTGTGGGTAGTTGTTGTATAGGTTGTTGTAGTTGTCTTTAGAGTTCCGTTTGCTGTAAATGGTGCGTTACCTTTTAAATTTTGGAATTCTTCAGCATATATTTCGACTTTTACAGTTCCACATCTAACGTTATTTGGAATTTTAAAGCTTCCCTTAACAACTCCTTCGCCATCTGCCATAAGGTTCCCATTAGTTCCCTTATAAATATCTGCACTAGGTGTAACCTTTACTGGTATATCATTAAATAAGACCTTAATGTTATCTTGTCTAGGGAAAAATCTCTTCCCTGTAAACTCAATCTCAATAGGTCTCATGTACTCAATAGCGGTATTAACTACGCTTTCACTTTTTGAAGTTGTTGAATAAGAATATGAGCTTGTACTTGAACTTTCTGACTTTTCCCATGCGTGCCACCTTCTTAATTCTCCATTTCTTCCCTCATCTCTTCTCATGCTGTCATAAGATACAGTTGTTCCACCGTTTTCTCTTAGTATGATATTGTTAGTTTCTATCCAATTGTCAACTTCAGGATAGATTTTAATACTAGGTATTTGAGGGAATACTGTATAAGGATTAATTCTGTGTGCTCTAGTTGCATAAGGTTGCTTATCTTCTAACTTTTCAGTTCCCTTTGCTGTAACTATTCTTTCAAATTGGTCATAATCTTTCGAATTATCTTTATCTACACTTAATCTATTAGTTACTAGCTTATATCCAAGAGTAAGCTCGTTATTTATAACGTCAATACTTGCATTGTAATCAGGGTGGTTAATATCTGACTTTGAAAGCCCTAAGAATCCATCAGTAAAGATACCCTTTAATTGTGTCGCATCTTCTCCATCTAAGGCTTCCTTGTCTAGGTCTGTAATAGCTTGATTAATTTCCATGTCTTCAAGTCTTTCAAACATTCTTTGGATCCTTGCCATATCTGACCTTAGGTTTCTTGAATTAGTAATCTTTAAAACATCATTAACTGGTGCTACTTGTACAAATCCAAGTAATAAAACCTCTTGGTCTGTGATATCTGGTGGTGCTACCTTATCAATAGTATCTGATTGACCAGGAATAACTCTTATTACCCCTTTTTCATCTAAGGTAATACTTGCTATATAGTAAAGATAAAAAGTGTAATCTATAAGCATCTGGGTTCTATCTACTGGTATATCTCCATTAAGAAGTTCTACTGAATAAACTCCATTATCTACTGTTAGCTTGTAATCTGTGCCTACAACCATTGTTTTATTATAAGTAAATTCTATTTCGTAGCTTGCACCTAAGTCTGGTTGTTTTCCACCACTTAACCATTTAATAGTGTCGGCTTCTAATACATAGTCCACATTTTTCTTGTAAGTTGTATTTGTTGCTTGTTGCTTGATTGAAAGAACTTCAGCAACTGGCGTATATTCACTAGGTATTGGATCAGTACCATTTACTGCCCCTTGTCTAGTAAGCCTTGTATTTACTTTTATAACTGAAATAAGTCTATCTATCTTTGATACTGGATTATTATTTAAAGCGTATTTCTTAGTACCACTTTGAAAGATTTTAGGTTCAGCAATTATTGACCTTAATTCTTTAGCTCTAGGAACAGGAATAGTTGTTGCTGTTTGCTTTTCTATTTCCCAACCTTTAACATAAGCCTTACCTTTTGATAGTGTTAAATATAGGTTATCCTCGTCACTTTGAGCCTTTTGGGATAACTCCATACCATTTACTTTATAATGTCCTGATTCATCAAAGGTTCTTCTTGCAAGTAAGGCTAATAATTTATTAAGCATTGAATCGTCATCTTTTTTTACATTTGTTACAAGCTTTCCGTCTTGTATCAAGTATATAGAAGTTGCCTTGTCATCATTTGCTGTTAATACTAAAGTTTCTTTTAATCTATCAGCACCAGGTAATCCAAAGTTAGGTGTTCCACTAGCAGGTGATACAATCCTATCATCTTCAGTGTAATTAACTGCTTCACTTACAAGCCTTACTCCAATGGATTCAAGACCCTTTCCAGTAATCTTAACTTTTTGACTTTCAAAGTCTCTTACAATTCCGTTAATATAGATTTTTCCATCTGTTACAGTTACATTCTTTTCAATTGTTCCTTCGATATCCTCGATGATTATTTGAGCACCGCTCTTTATGTCACCATCTTTTAAGAAGCAATCTGCAACTCCCTTAACAATTCTCTTTGCGTTACTTTGAAGTTCGTTAAGTTCTCTATTTTGAAGATGTGTGCCTGGTCTAAAAAGTAACTGTGTGTAATTGTTATCAAGGTTAGTGTCATAATAAGGTGCTTGGGATATATCCACTGTTTTAAATTTATCTGCCATATTCTATTCTCCTAACATTCGATTACCATAAAGTAAGTATCTTTAGTATCTGACTGTCTAGTTACTGCTTTTCTGTTGTTTAAAACTTCAAGGATTCCAACATCTTCAATGTCCTTAGGTAGTAATACATTTGAGTTTTCTTTTCCATCTACTGGTTTTACTCGGGAGAAAAGGCCTATCTGTCTATAAGCAACTGGTGGCAACTCTTCAAAGTAAATTGTAGTTTCTATTAAAACCCATCTAGCTTTTAATCTTAATGCTTCTTCCTTTGAGATGGTTTTAAACCTTATTTTTGCATATTCTATTTCCCCTGAATCATCTGGTATTACCATTGATACTCTTTCAGCTTTCTTAAGTCCTATTAATTCATCAAGATTTTCTGCATCTAGGTCTGGTTCAGGTGGAACAAAGCCTTCTTCATCTTCCTTATCCCACGGTGTAGTTCTACCAATACCAAAGAATATATTTCCTTGTTCTACTAGAGCTAAGGCTCTGGAACAATGGGCGGTGTTAGTAATAATTGGTAGTCGTTCATGAATGTTTTTACCAACTGTATTAATTGCCATTATTTAATCCCCTCATTTCTTATTTCTATAGGTTTCAAAGTCATAGTTAATCGTCCTTCCCTTTCTCTAGTTCCATTAAAGGATTCTTCTTCAAGTGCAAAGGTCTCTTCTAGTGTCGGTTCTTCTTTATCAAGCAAATTAGCAAAGTCTTCTAAGGACAAGATTCCACCTAAGTGGTTTCTTAAAAGACCTGTTCCATAATAGGTTCTTGTTTGCTCTATTCCGTCCCAATAGATTAATCTTCTACCTTCCAAAAGACCCATGCCATCTATAATGGTGTTTTCTAGTCCCTCTATTCCTAAGCTAAAGTCACCTTCTGGAACCGTTGAGAAAATAGTATTATCTGCGTTATTGACTTCTATATAGTGAGTTTTATAAATCTTATTAACTACATGAGTGTTTCTTTCTGCCCTATCTTTATCTGTTACTATGTCCCATCTAGGAGCAAGTGAAAATACTATCTTTACTCCACCAGCTTTTATCTTATTCAGGTATTTGATTAATTCTGGTGTTATATAAGATGATTCAGGTAAGCTAATGTCAATTACAGAATAGATCCAATAGTCATAGGATATTAACCTTCCTTTCCCATCAAGATAACCTCTTTCATCTAGCTTTATAAGTTCAGTCCAAGGTTCAAATATCCTTATTGATTCTGGTATAAAGTCTTCCTTATGGTCTTTATTAACTTTTCTTGCTGTTGCCCTCTTAATGGATTCTAAGGTGTTCTTAGGTGCTATTATCTCTTCAATGATTCTTGCCCTATAGGTATCATCATCTTCTTGGTAGTCCCTTGAAACTCCAAGTACATAACCCCAATAGTCAAGCCATTCCCCTGTAGCGGTATCAAGTGCCATTGCTAATTTTGATTTCTGCAAGCCATCATCTGCAATGTTTAAGGCTTCGAATATAGCATCTATTAATACGCTCTTACTTCTTCCATCTTTATCTGTATTTAGTTTATATAAGGCAACTAAGGTTTTATAATATATACTGTTTAAAAACTTCATAAGCTACCTAACTTTCAACTGTGATAGTTCCAGGCTTTAGGATTTCATTGTATAGAGTTGTTATGTCTTTTTTATCCTCTAGGTCTATATAGGCTATGATTTCTCTAAAGCTATCATTGATTACAGTTATAAGAGTTGAAATATTGAGATCTTCTGAAACCTTTAAACTATTTATATAGTTGTAGATTATTTGACCTATTGCACCGTTATAGTTGTTAGGGTCGTAACCTGGTCTATATACAACCTTTATATTCATATCTACAAGCTTTTTGACTGCTGGTCTTACAACTACTTCAATCCCTGCACTCCTATAGTCATCTACGCCCTTTAAAACTCTTTCTTTAAGTTCGTCACTTAGATTTCCATACATATCATGTACATAAGCTATTAAGTAACCTATGTAATTATCATCAATGTAAACTCCATCTACGCCTTTGACTTGCTTGATACCATAAGCTATGGCATCTTTTGTTCCTCTTTGTAGAGTGTGTACATATTCCCTAAAGCGTTCTTCTCTTTCTGTATCTGATTCAATATCTTTTCCGTTAGAGAAGTCACTATTATTTGTTATTAGATATACGTTAGGATCTCCTACAGTTAGTTTTGATATTTCACCAGCTACAACATTTCCTATAGTCCCTTTTTCCGTGCAAGTAACAGGTATTATTGCCGCTTGTGCACCTTCTTTTATCAATATGTCTCTAGTTGCCTTGAAATATATTTTTCTAACTGTGTTTTCTCCAGTATGAAATTCTGTACCCTTAGTTATTACCTTGTCTTTTAATAAAGGACTTTCATAATAGATGGTTACTGTCCCACTTGCATAGCTTGAAGCGTATTTTTCAAACTTAAAAGCGTTATAGCAAGCATTTCTTATAGCGTATTTAGTAGCGTTGAATAAGTTATAGTAGAATTCCTCTATTTGAAGTGAAACTGCTTCTAATAAGGTTCTTACTGCTGAACCAGGGTTAAAATCTGTAAGCTTATCAGTCTTGAAACTTACCCAAGCTATTAACTTTTGTAAAATACTGTCTTTGTTTTCACTATTTAATCTAAATTTCATTTTCCACCCCCTAAAGAAGTATGTATTCGTATTTAAAAGGTGTACCAGGTTCAATAGGAATTACAGTACAACTTACATATCTTTTATCTCTATCGTGATTTACCTTCATGTTAATTACATCTTTAACTCTAAAGTCGCATCTTATACAAGATTCAACTTCAAACATAACCTTATTATCTATTTCAGGCTTATTTAATCGTCCGTTATATCTAAATAAATAAGATCCATATTCAGGGTGATTTATAAGTGTGCCTATTTTGGTTGTTAAGCGTGTATTTAACTGTTGAACAAGGTTATCTACTCCATAAACTAGCTTTATATCTCCAGTTTCTCTTACATATCCTTGTTCAGTCATTGCTACTGGTAAATCTCCGTTAATGTCAATATCAATTCCATAGGCTAAACTCTCTATTTCTGCATTTCTTCTTTTGGGAATGTTTATATTCTCTCCATTAGGCTTAGGTAGAAGTATCAAGTCGCCTATTTTTGCAACTTTAGGATTATCTAAGTGGTCTTCACTCATAAATACACTGTCAATATATGGTTCTTCAAGATTATTAAGTATGGCTATTTGTCTCCAATCCTTAATCTTATATATCTTAGCTAACTTTTGAAGTGAATCCCCTTCGTTTATCCTGTGTGTTTTTAGTCCGTGCATCTTATCACTTCCTAATTCTCAATAAAGTATTTATTAATGTCATAATTTACTGCAAGTACATTCATAAGTAGGACTGACAAATGGTGTGTAAGGTTTATTGTGTTTAAATTTTCTTGTCCTAACTTGTACTTAACATATTCAATATCATTAGCAAGTTCATTAATTCTCTTTCTTCCTAACTGCATCTTATCGGGTTCTTTACCCTCAACTGCAAACTCATAGAGTGAGTAGTACAAAGAAAAGCACTCTAGGAGAATAAATAAAAGATAGTTATAGATTTTACTTGTCTTATATTCTGTTTCAGTCTCTAAGATATCTATAATTGCACTATCATTTATCCTCTTATTAAGTGATTGAAAAAATAATAAATCTTTAATTTCTATGAGGTCTTTTCCATTCCTTACGCTCTCTAAAATATAATCTGTGTTTAATACACTTGGACTGTATTCTGAAGCCATCTTATGGATATTAGCAGCTTGTAAAGTTAGCTTATTTCTAAACTTGTACTTGATACAGTTATCAACTAATGTGTCATTTTCTAAGTCCAAACATAAAAGAGATGCAATCCTAAGATTTTTGACAACTACTGAAGCTGTTCTAGGATTCCATCTCTTACTGTTGGGTCTTGCCCCTATTAAAGGTGCAAGATTTTCAATTATTAATTTTCCACGGTCTCTAATTGTCATTTTTCTTTTCCTCTATTAGTTCTTTCTTCAAGTTTTCAAGATTCTTGTTAGAAAAATTATTATTAGTTCCTTCTTTTTCCTTTATTACCCTATCCTCTACAGTCCTTGTTGAGGTTTTTGGTGTTCCCATAGGGTTTCCTATCTGTTGACTACTAGAATCCATTCTAGCCTTATTAGCACTTCTTATTACATAGAAGTCTAAGTCATATCTGTATAAAAGAGGTTGATTGACATTTCTTGAAATTGTAAGCCTTGATGGTACAGTTACATAACCTTCTCCATCTGTGTGGTTGTATAACATCACAAATTCAGTTACAGGTTCTCCCTCTTCTACATTTCTAAAATTATCTTGAATTAGTTTTTTTAGTTCCAGGAACTTCTTATATCCATGTTCAGGGTCATTTGTTTGAGACTTAAATCCAGTAATACCACTTATGGATATTTCTCTTAAGCCTTCCCCAAATAGATCTAGGAATACTCCACCTTTAGTGTAAGTAGGGTTTACCCTGCTTGGTATTTTAATTTCATATTGTTCAGGGTTAATTGTAAATAAATAAGAAACTCCCTTGAACTCTAATTCCATTCTTTTAAGATGGGTTAATCCATTGCTGTTTCCATTCATTTTCTTTATCCTCTTTCTTTACACTTGTATAGGAATATCCAGTTTCTAAAAGGCTAATTACAGGTGCCTTAACATTAAAAGAAGAAGATGAGTTGAAGTTAATATCTTTTTCAGAATTAACTGTTATAGGCTTGTTAGTGTTAATTGTTATACCTTCACCTATAACTACATTAGTAGCATCTTCTTTATTTTGTACATGGATTTCTATTTCTCCGTTATCCCTAACTTTTATGTTTGTAAAATCATTTATCTTTTGAAATTCAGGAATCTTTTTCGGTTGTTTTAGTTTATTAATATTAGGAATATCACTTTTTCTTAGAGTTTCATGTGGATAACTACTTTCTTCATAGTCTTTTTTAGGTCTTCTATTAGAATCCCTTTGTTGCATGATTGAGAATTCTTTATCTAGTTCTATATAGAAAAGTTCTTTTTCCCCATCTCTTGATACTCTAGTTACCCCTAACTCGCTGTCATGATAGAATCTGTTATACACTGTCTGGTTAGTGTCATCATAGGTATTTTGCGTTTTTATTAGGTAGTTAAAGGGTTTATACTTAAACATCTTCTTAAGTGCCCTAATGGTCTTGTAGGTCCACTTATTTTTTATTGTGAGGTCATCATAAGAGAATCCATTCTCTCTATGGTCTGACATCTTTTCTCTTCTTCCAGTAATAAAGCTTCCATTAGCCTTTACCTTTTCAAAGTCACCATGTGCTGTGGTGTAATTATATTCTTGTAGTTGTGATACATCATAGATTTCTTCTTTCTCATCTTCTAGTTCACCATCTGCCATTACTGTAGGGTGGTTAGTAAGGGAACTGTCGACTGGTGCAAGTGAACCTATTATAATGGGTTTCTTCTTCATAGAATCTATATGTGCAACCACAACAAGTTGCCCCTCATGTAAGGGTGTTACTCTTCCATAGGCAAGGCCTAACTCTTCATTCCAACCTTGGGAATTTTCTAATCTCATACAAGATACAGTCTCTTCATCTCCCTTTTCTGCTGGTCCTATAAAGGATCCTTGCTCTAGGATTACATCGGCTGTATGCGTTTTATTATTAACTCTTTTAACTTTAGCTATTATTAGTTGACCTGTGTTATTTAAGTCACTTCTTTCACCATATTTTAACTTCCCAAGACCTGCTTGTAGTCTCAAAATACCACTTCCTTTTACACATAAAAAAAGCACCTTAGATTTCTCTAAAATGCTTCATAATTTATGATCTGCTTAATTTTAGTACAACATAAAAATGCCATAAGCAGCTGATGTTGGTCTATAAGACATAAATTTTTCTACAGTTGTGTCTCCGTCTTCTAGTGCCATCACTGCATCTCTGTACTCATACTGTATATCTTTGTCAAATTTTTTAAACTCTTCACTTGTTAAGTTTTGAAATTGTTCATATTTTTTAAGTTCTTCAACTGTAGCTTTATAAAAGTCTTCATAAGTTGGAACTTTGTTTTCCAGTGTTTTCATATTACTTCTCCTTCAGTGAATTTTCCCTAACCTTATAGGCTGCATCATAATCTATTGATGGTTTCATTCTTCTAAAAAATTCATTTGGAGTTTCGATTCTATCAGGAACCTTACCTGTGTATTTGTAAAATATTATATGTTCTCTATCAAAATTCTCGTTCCAATCTTCTGGTGCATGCTTATCTTCCCATCTGCACCATGAAACGGGTTCAAATCCACATTGTTGGTAAAATTTATGATTACCACCATAAGAATCTAGCTTTACTCCACCTTGCTTTACTGCTTCTTTAAGGATATCTTTACCACTTAAAGTGTCGCCCCTGTGTTTACATACACTTATTATATCACCATCATCAGCAATTGCAAAGGTAGAACCGCCTTTTGATACATAGTTTTTAGTGTGTTTATATTCTTTTGCTACATGACTTGTTACTCTCCAAGCTACACTAGCATCTACAGTTTCTTTTGCCAATTTAATTGATTTAGCAAAGCTTTTAGGACTTACTGTCCTATAGTGTCTTCCGCCTTTATTAATTTTTTTATTATTTTTCTTTGGCTTATCTTCTCTTTTTTCGATTGAAACATTGTAATTTTTACTAATGAAATCTTCTAAGGTTACTTTTTCAACCTTTTTGTCTTTCATATAAGCATTAATTACATCTGCATCACTTATAGACTTACCAGTCTTTTTAGATTTAAATTCAACATCGCCTTTTTTTCCAGCTTTTTTCTGTATTAAATTTTTTGTTTTTGCTAATCCTTGTTTTGGATCCTTCCACCTATGAGCTGTGAATTGTCCTTTTTTACCTTTAACCGGTACTTCAACAAGCACTAGGTTAGTTTTATCTAGTCCTTTTAATAAGTCACATTCTTTAGGTCTTTTAACTCTTATCTTCATCTGTATCTATCGCCTACCTAATACCTTTAACTCTATAAGCTTTCTTCCATTTTCCGTTTGATATCTTGCCACCATATCCTGATGGTGTGCCTGGTTTGTGTGCTCCAAAGCTTCTTCCGTTCATTCCTTCATCTGAAACAAATTCTGTGTGTCCTGGTCTCCAAAGAATATCACCTGGTAAAGCTTCATTCATCGGGATCTCTTCCCAAAGCTTAGAACTAGCCATGTTACTTGTACTAGGTGCCCATGTTCCCTTATAGTCTATTCCCATTGCTTCGCATACTCTCTTATATACAAAGCTTGAACAATCAGAATATCCATCTTTCATTCTGCTACCTTGGCTATAAGTTTCTCCTGCCTTTGATAAGAATTGATTTACAAGTTTCTTTCTATCTGTTGATAGATTAGCATTAGCTATTTTTGATTCACTATTAGCTTGTCCCTTTGATGTGGTTTCACTTATTCCGCTTACATCTATTGCATTCATTCCTGAAATATTTTGTAAATCAGCTTCAGTCATTACTTCGTATGCGTTCCAAGGTGGGTCAAATCTTTTACCTTTCTTAAAACCTCTAGTTAGTTGAAGTGTTGTAGTCCAGGATTCGTTATATATAAATGATTGAGTTACATTTTCAATGTAATATTCCATATCAGTTTCTTTTATATAAAGCTTAGTACCTATCTTGTAATCTACATCTCCTAAAAGTATGATGCTTCCATTCTCCATTTGATTGTTTAAAATGTTCCAGTTAAATAGATTTATGGTTTTCTTAGATATAATACTATCTTCTATTCCCTTAAGTTCTTCGGCTTCTTCTTGGAGAACCTCTTCTTTTTCCTCTTCAATGAAGTTTTCTAAACTTAATTCTGGTGTATTAAATCCAGTTGGATCTAGTACGCTTCTTAGAATAGATTTCTCAGCATAATTCTTTTCTGCATTTTTAAGAATATCCTCATCTGATTTTTTGTTACTCTTAAAAATTACGCTCTTTTGTTGGTTTTGGATAGCCTTTTTATCCCATTCAACTTTCGATATTAAAGTTTTTTCAGTTGCATCACCCTTAGCACCTTTACCAGGTTTTCCGCCTTTTATATAAGGCATAGGATCTACTGCTTTACCGTTTACTTTAACTTCAAAGTGAAGATGGTTACCCGTTCCTCTTCCTGTATTACCTACATTTGCAATAACTTGCCCTTGTTTTACCCTTTCACCTTCTAAAGGTTTTGGTTTAGAATTGCAATGTTGATACCTAGTTACAATTCCGTTATCATGTTGAATTTCTATATAGTGGCCTGATAAATTATGCCAACCAACTTTTTTAACTACTCCATCTCCTACACTTGGGATTGGTGTTCCGTTAGGTGCTGGGATATCTATCCCATTGTGAAAGCTTCCTTTTTTACCTGTAACTGGGTGTGTCCTATATCCAAACTTAGAAGATATATGTGTATTATTAGGTAGTGGGAAAGGGAATTGTCCGCCCATATCTTTCATTTCTGTTTGTTGTATCTCATTTGAAGTATCTGATGGGTCACTAGTTGTTTGTACTGATGGAACTTCTCCCATATAGTTGTATTTACTATTTACTTGAAGTTTTCTAAGTCCATATTTTTTATAAAATGGTGGGTACCATAAAGGCTTACCAAATAATTCAATAAACCCTGAAATTATTTGTTCACCTTTAACAATAAAGCATGTGTAAGTCTCTAAATCACTTCTTCCAAGGTGTCTGTCAACCAATTGATAACTTTCTACAGTACTTGTGTCAAGCTTATCCCAGTCTTCAGGATTAAAAGGCGTAGGTCTAACCATTAATGTTGGTTTATCATCAATTACTTCCCAAAAAACTTCATAGAATGGTGCATTTCTTAATTCTTTTAGGTATTCCCAAAGACCGCCTTGATAGTTGGTATAGAATTGTTCATCTCCTATACAACTTTCCCTATCTTCTTCATTCTCTTTAAATATAGTTTGAGCCAGTGAATTAAAACTTTCCCCGTTAGCAAAGTTAATATCTATACCCTTTTGCGTGTAATAGTTGTAGGCTGTTTCTATGACCTTAGCAGGACTATTTTGTGTTAATACGTCTCTTTGTCCTGGGAAAAATCCAGTTTTAGCTGCTGTAAGTTGCAATTCTGTAATAGCACCAATGCCAAATTGTATTAGTGCCTTATTAAATCCTCTCCCACTTACAGTTAAGCTTCTTGTTGGTATTAAATCGGGATAGGATTCTGATTCATATATATTATCTACAAGTCCAAAGAATATTGGTTTTTCCTTTGTTCCATCTCCTAATCTAATAACAACAAGGTCATTACCACTTATAGAGTTATACCAACTTTCTTTATATACTAGATTCATTGTAAATGTAGCACAGTCATCATTTCCTATATCTCTTTTTGTTTCAATGTTTATTATGTCAAAGTCCATAGTTTTATCGACTTGTTGGAGTTGTTGAAATATAGTAAGTGCCCCTGTTTCAGTTGCAAATTCAACTTTTGCGTAAGGGTGTCTAACTATTGTCTTTTTCATGCTATCACCTAGTTTTGATACCTGTAATATGATTTAGATAGGTTAACGTGACCACCGTTATTAAGTCCTAACCTTTGTAATGCTTGTTTTACTGCATTTTGGATAGTTTCTGTTAGGTTTTCTTGGTTTGTTCCAGTTCCATTTATATTGAAGTTAAGGTTTATCGTTCCACCTTGACTACTTCCTTGTTGCCTATATTCGTTAGCATCAAATTTATTTAATACTGCTTCGTCTTTATGGATAAATGCTAATTGGTCTTTATCAACTTTATCAGTACCTATTGCATAACTTTTAATAGGTGCTTGTCCTAATAAAGCTAACATATCTTGTTCTTCAGTCTTAAACCTATTATTTTTAAGTGAATTTTGTATTTGTTTTGATGAACTCTTAAAGAATGAACCTACGTTATTTCTTTTAGTGGCAAATGATGTATTTATAATGTCTTTTTCATTCATTTCTGAATTTATGTCACCTAAGGCTCTTAAACCTAAGCTTCCACCACCAAATTGTACTGATGTTGAAAAGGCTAATTCTTGTAAAGCTCTAGTGCTATTGAGATCTACTCCCTTTTGTTTCTTAACTTTATTTATAAAAGGACTAGCAAAGTTATTAAAAGCATATTCTTGTTGTTTTTTAGTAAAGTCATCTGGATTTAACTTATAAGCCGCCTTCCAAGCATTATCAAATCCTTTTGAACCAGGTGCCCCTGCATCTTTAAAGTATTGTTCATAAGGTGTTCCCTTTAAACTGTTTACAAAGGCTTTAGCACTTCCAGTAGTAGCTGAAAATTGAGGTATTCCGTAACTAGCACCGCCATAATCTCCTTTAGTATGAGAGATAGCATCTCCTCTTTTTCCGCCTACTTCATATTTAGCTGATACTTTACCTAAAAAGTCCCCTGCGGCCGCTTCAACTGCATTTTTGCTATCAGTCGCTTTACTAGGTGCAGGCTTACCTGTAAGCGATTCAAGAACATTACCTACAACGTTATTTTTATCGCTCGGGGAATCATTTTTTAATAAAGTATCACCATAGAATTTATCTACTGCTGGCTCTTCATTCTTTGAATCATTAGGATTTTCTTTTGATTCTTTCTTGCTTTCTTTATTTTGGTTTAAGAAGTTATCAAAGATTTCTTCTTCTTTCTTTAATAACCTTTCCTTCCAAGCTAAAAGTTCATTTTCTTTTTTAGTTCCGCCATATTGTAGTGTTCCTTCAGTAGCGGTTGTAACATCTTCTTGGTTATTAGAACCTTTTTTAGAAAATAATTTATAAGTGCCTTTCCCTACTTTTCCACCAAGAAGTCCACCAATACCACCAACAACTGCTCCGCCTATTACTCCTGCGGCTGTTCCTAGTCCAGGTGCTATTAAGGAACCTGCGGCTCCACCAAGTTTTGCACCTGCTATCATACCGCCTGTAGTTCCAAGCCCTCTTCCTAGTTGTTCACTACCTTTTTCTTTATCACCTTTAATAAAGCTTCCTGTTGCTTGTACTCCACCAATAACTGCTGGTAATGCAACCCCAACCTTGCCAACTTTAGGTAATAATTCAGCTAATTTACCGCTTGAACTTCCTGCTCCTGAAGATGTTAGGTTACCTAATACGCCTGTTCCCTTTAAAGAACCTAAACTTTTAGAAAATATTCCCGACTTTATACCTGAAGAGATAACTTCGCCTTCTCCACCTTTAAGAACTTTAGCAAAACCACCAATACCCCCAAAAGCCGCTCCTGTGACGATTCCGTTGACTAATCCACCTATTACATTGCCGCCTATATCTCCTGCAACTCTCATTCCAGTAGGCATTGCATCATACATGGCATTAGGTCCTGATGCAGCATTAATTAGTCCATTACCTGCACTATTTAAAGCTTCTTCTTTCCTTATTTGGTGAACTTCTCTAGCGTTAGTTTGAGAACCCTCTATATTTTGTAATATTGCTTCTTGGCCTGAAGTGCTTGAATTGTCATACTTACTAATTATAGAATCAATGTCATTATTTTTTAGTAAGTTAATGAATTCTCCAGTTTCTGTAGCATTTGTATGGAATGTATCCATAATAAGTTGATGTGCATAAGGACTATTTATGTCCCCGCCTGCCATTGCGGGTAAATTTTCCTTAATTTTCTTTATAAGTTCAGGGTTAGATAGACCTGAATCTATCCTCTTCATTATATTTAAAGCACCCTGTGGTCCTATATTTCCATCTTGACCATAACCTGCAAGCCTTAGTGATTTATAGTCATATCCAAGTCCACTACTAGCTTTAGATATAAGTTGTGCACCCTTTTCACCCTTAAGTGCTGCGTTTTGTCTACCTAGAGCATCAAGCAAGCCTGCACTAGTCTTTAAGTCCTGTGAAGTAACATTGATTTTTCCACTAGTGATGACATCAAATATTTGATTGATGGCCTTTACTTGTTCGGATTCTCTACCTTCCATTCCTTGCTTGGCTATACTAGTAGATATTACCTTAGACATTTCTTCAGCTTGTCCTGGTCCTAATCCACCTCTTTTAACAAGTTCAGAATACATAGGCATAGATTCATTGGTATCAAGGTTATAAGCCTTTGAGAATCTTTGAATTGCTGTTGTATCAGTATCAAGTTTATCTTTAGTAGAAAAGCCTGTATTCCTTAGTAACTGGTCTTGTAAACCTATAGTATCAGTTGCATTATATCCAAGACCTGCACCTATCTTATAGGCATCTTTTGTTCCCCTTGCAAAGTCTTTTCCATAGATTCCTAATCTTCCATAAGTCCCCATTGAAGTAAGATTGTTACTTTGAGCTGTGGCCATGGCATTAGATCCATAGGATTTTAGATTCATACTTGCAAAGATTAAACTAGCGGTCTTTGTGACCTTATCACCATATTCATCTAAGGCTTTTTGCTGTTCTTTCTTCTTTTTGGCTTCTTCTTTAGCTTTTTCTTTTAATTGTCTTGCTTGTTCCTTAGCTTCTTTTTCTCTAAGTTTTTGTTGCTCTCTTAAAAGTTTTTCTTTATCTTTAAGTTCTTTTTTACTTAATCTGTCTTGTTCCCTTGATAGTTTTTGTCTTTCTCTTAGGTCTCTACCGCCTATAGAAGATGTGCTTGTTCCATCTTTTTTGTTAGAGGTGTTTTGTTTAACAAATTCTCTTAGGGTAGCACTTAAATCTTTAATATTGGTATTAAATTCAGTTAAAACTCCACTTAATTCATTAAGTCCATTAGAAAAATCTTGGGAATCTTTATATTTTTCTCCAGTTTTACCAAATTCTAATTTGCCATTACCAAAATCTCTTTTAAGGTCTTCGATCTGTTTCTTCGCCTTAGAAGTATCGGCTGTTATATTTAATCTTATGTTTTTATTACTCATCAGTCACCACTTCTTCCCATTCATCAGGATTGTTATAGTAATCGTCAAAGTCTTCATCTACAATTACATTCTTATATTTTTCTACGTTTTCAGGATTATCAAAGCGTATTAACCACTCAATGAGTGATAAATCATAAGCGTTTAAATTCACTACTTTAGGGTCATATATAGGGACCCCATAAATCTTACTTGCCTTCCATAACCTCTGTATCAGTGGATTCAGTGCTATTTCCTGAATCATTTCCTTCGTGCAGTTGTTCTCGAAAGGTACGTGTGTAATCCTGTATTTCTTTATGAACCTGTGAAATAACCTCATAATCATCGATTTCTGAAGGGTCATACCATTCAGGCTTTTTAATTAATAAAACATCAATTGTTGCAAGTTCTAAAGCTTGAATTAGAGTAGTTTCAAATAAATCTGCTGTATCTACGCCCTCTACATACTTACTAGCTTGAACTTGGATTTTTAAAGAATCTAATACACTTGGAAATTTGCAAATGAAATCTCCCTCAACTTCTTTTCCAAATATCTTAGTCTTTATATGAAATTTATGGTGTCTTTTATTAATATCAATGAATTCTTGCATTATTAACTCCTTTATTAAGTATTAAAAAAAGAGTGCATTTAAGCACTCTTCTTTATTTTCCTGTATCTGATGATAGGAATTGAACAGTCGCATCTTCACCACTTATAGCGTTGGCTCTGTGGTTTTCTGTGTAATCACTAAATGTGCAACCCCTATACACTCTTAACGTTTTATTATCTACCTTGTTTTGAATTTCTATGTCAATGATACCTATTTTAAGAATATCTTCTCCTAGTCCTACCATTCCAGCTTCTACTAAACTGTCTTTTCTTAATAGAAATCTTGATAGGGTAAATGAACCTTCGTATCTTAATTGAACGTGTTCTTGTGGCATTATTGAACCTAATTCATATACGCCTTCAGTTCCATAAGAGATTCTAGGGTCAAGTGATTGTGCCCTACCAATTGTATGTCCGTCTACTTTAATCAAAATGAGATTACCTGATAAGGTTGTTTGTTCATGTATACTTGCCATTAATATTCACCCCTTATAGCTTTATGTCTTCAACATAAAAATCTTGGTCTACAAAAGTAAAGTTAGTAACAAGAGTTGGAGCGATACCATAACGGATATTAACTCTATCTCTAATCTTTTGAACTGTTACATCTTTGTAGGCAACAATAATTCCTTCTTTAATACCTGCTTGTAGCAATGAAATTACTTTGTTTCTAGCACTTTCAAGTACTCCAAATGGTGTAAGCTTACCTGTAAGCATCTTGCCAATTTCTTTTCTAACTCTCTTAGAGAAGATGTCAGCAATAGCACCTGTAGACCTTTCAACAAGTAGTGGATCATCATAATCTGTAAATGTTGTATAGTCCCAAACAAGTTTAGGGTAGAAGTTTTCATTGTCGTAATCTGATTGAATTTGTTGGAAGAACATTACTCCGTTATCAATTAGATTTCTTGTTTCTTTATCTGAATATTCAAATTCCGGTCTAATACCTCTATAAGTATCAGCGGTAGCACTTTCTGCCTTAAGGAATGCCGCTCTACCTGCGTGTTGTGCAGCTATAATATAAGCAGGGAATAACTTAATATTTCCGTTTTCATCATAGTCATACATACCTTGACCAATATATTGAACTCTTTGGTGTCTTAGCTTCTTAGCGTTTTGGATTGCTCCACCTGCTGTGATACCAGTTCCAAGACCGCAAACCATTCTACGTTCTTTACCTTTAGCTGAACTCATTAGTAAGCAATGTTCTTTAACTTCAGCAATGATTGACATATCAACTGTAAGTGGTACTACATAGTCAACATCATAGTTAGATATCTTATCTAGGAATTTGACATAAGAGCTTGCACTTGAACCTTCATTACCACCATTCAAAGGTGTGAATGGATAGTTCTTATAGTTAGATACTTCCTTATTTACAATTTCAGCTTCTACATAGTTAGATTGGAATCTTAAAGTCTTTGTAAGGTCTCTTAAAACTGCTGTAATAGGTTTTGCTTCCTTGATTTCTACCTTGTCATAAAAATCCAGGTCATTAACAGTAAGTTCAGAATTAGCTGAACTAACCATTTCAGTTTCATAGTTTTCATAAGTCTTAATGTGTTCGCTTAAGGACTTGATGGATTTAAATCTTGTAGGGTCTAAATCTAGGTCAATATCAATGATTGCATTTTCCTTATCTTGTCCTTTGAAAGTTTGAAGTTTAATTGAATCACCCTTACCGTTAGCAGTAATAGTAAGTGCTGCATAAGGTTCAGTTCCCTTGTATTTAATAGAGAAGCAACCACCTAGGTTATCAAATACTTCATATTCATCTTCTTTACCGTTATAAACTACAAGCCTTTTAGTACCTTCTTCTGTTCCATCTTCTAATTTATGAGAAATAAGGTTTGTTTCTTCCCCATAGTCCTTAGAAGTGATTGTGTAAACAAATTCACTTACAGTTACTGGTGCAGTACAAGGAATTAGGAACGTATCTCCCTTGTTGTACTTACCAGGTCCAAAAGTAATTTTGATTCCATCTCCAAGGTCTTTACTTGTAGCGTTTTGTGTGTCATTAAGTGCTAAGTCATCTGGTGATGTGTACTTTTCATCAGTTACTAACTTGTAATTGTAAGTACATTTATCAAGGTCATTTAGTCCTTCACTTGTAATTACAACTTTAAAAGTTTTATTTTCTTTTCCTGTAAAAGTTCCACTTACAGTTAGCTTTCCTGATGTATTAGCGTGTAGTGTGCTAACAACTTCTCCAACCTTTGCTTCTTCTTCCTTAGATTGGAATATTTCTGTGCTTGCTTGTGTAGCGTTATTTGCTCTAATAGCTAAAATAGTGTCCGCTCCACCAAGTTCAACTCCAGTTTTAGTATTAGTTACTGGGTCGTATGCTCTTAAACAAGCTTCTAATAGGTCTCCACCTTTTAGGTATTCCTTCGCATCTTCTGGATCTCTTAAAAATAAGATTTTTCCAGGTTCACCACCTTTGGCATCTCCAATAATTGCTATTGTTTGAGCACCATTTTCTTTATTCGCCCTCATGTAAGAAGTTACATGGGAATAAACATCTGGGATTGATTGGTGGTTACCATGGAACTTATAACCTTTTCTATAAGCCATTTTTTCCTCCTCGTTTAATCAAATTGTTTTGCTAACTTAAGCCATTCTTCTCTTGATTTATATAAATCTCCATCAAGCTCCATCTTTAGCCTTGCTCTATGTTCAGCTCTTAATGGATAAGTCTTGAAGAATTCATCAAAAGGAATCAGTCTCTTAGACTTTTCAGGCTTAACTACTTCTTTTTTAGTAGTTTCTTTTTCAATCTTTTTTTCTGCCATTTTCTTTCTCCTTGTAATATCCAAAGGATTCAAAATCTATATCATCTATAGTTGTTCCTAATTCGAATTGGTCATCTTCTTTGCCTATAACGTAATCTTCCACATGATAACTAGCTGTGTATTCAAGGTTGATAGTGAGTGCTTTTCTGTAAATAAAAAAAGACAAGTATTCAGGTACAGGCTCTAGATCTCCACCACCTAAGGTAGGTGTTAGAATTCCTTGCTGTACAAGTCTTGTCTTTGCTCTTAAAAAACAGTATTTAGTTATTGCATATAAAAGGCTTGTTATAACTGCGTTATCTGACCAAACCTCAATTCTTATTTGAGCGTTCATCTGTATGTTTTCTTGAATATACTTCGAACCATCAGGTGACCAGTCCAAATAGTTGTCCTCGCCTAGCCCTTGTTCATAGTATCTTTCATCGATTCCATCTCCTAATCCATAGGGAACTTCATCTTCTCCAGCTACCATAACAACTAGGCAAGGTATTTTATTCTCTTCTCTGGGAAATCCACTTAGGACGGGAATATTGATGTTTTCTAGGATAAACTTTATATCTTCCATGTTTTTCTCGGGAAGATGTGAAAAGTATCTGTCTACTTTATCTATATTCTGTCGTAGGTGCTCTATTCCCTCTTTCATGAGGTCTTTTATTAATAAGTCTAATACAGGTATCATTTAATCACCTATAGCATCATAAAAGGCTTTTTCTGCCTTTCTACTTACTTCTTCTATTGCATTAAGTCCTTTATATCCAGGGTGTATAAAGGCCCTAGGGTCTGACTTGCTACCAACTCTTCTAAAGGTCATATAAGTACCTCTTTTTGAGTTTTCATATTGCTTTACAACTCTTCTTAGTCCGTCATACTTAGAATTTTTGTGTTGATAACCTGTAAATGATGTTTCTGGGTAATAACCTAAGTCTCTTACAACTGCATCACGTAAGATACCACCACTTTTTAACTTCTTAGCTACATTTAATATCTTTCTTGGCATTACATTCTTAACCCCTGATGTATAGTGTCTAAAGGGTATAGTTAAATACCATCTTCCACTTTTACCTTGAATTTTCTTTGCTGACTTAGAGAATCCCTCTTTCATGTCAAAACTTGCAAAGCCTTCTTCTATCATCACGGGTAATTTGCCCCTAAGTTCAATGTAACCACTGTTTATGTCTTCTAAATAGACATCTGAAATACCTGCTATATACTCTTCTCTAGTTGATTTAAGGTTATTCTGTGCTTCTTCTATCCAAGTGCTTCTAGCAACGATTAAGGCGGTCCTAATTGCATTTGATACTTTCATATCAAGGTTACTATTCTTCAAATCTACACATGTCCTTTTCTGCTTCTCGCTTCTTAAGTTCTTCTCCCTTTTCCATATCTAATAGCTTAGGTATTCTTTCATTTATCGTGTTGTTGTAAATAAAATCCTCTCTTTTTATTAGATATTGGTTAGGAAGCTTGGCTGTGTAAGGAACAATAGTATCTTTATCAATTTTGGTAGACCTTAATTCGTGTACTAGATCCATTACTAGGTATGATGGACTTGTCATGTATAAAACACTTAATTTAGAACCTTTTTCTGGCTTATGAGTGTCACTTATCCATAGAAGATGGAATTTATCTTTAGATATCACAAAGTCGATATCTTCTTCATAAACATTGTCACCCTGTATGATAAATAAGACCCTCTTTATCTCCCTATAGAAGCTTGTTGTTGTGTTTTCTAGCATATCCACGGTTTGTGAATACTTAGCTTCTATATCTGGGAATACAACCCTATCTCTATAACCCATGACTAGTTCTATATCTGGTGTTAAATAGGCTGTACCTGGCTCTCTAAGTCCTTGAATATTTAATTCATTGGATCCTTGAAGTGAAGTTGCTAAACCTCTTATTTCCTTTGCTGGCAAGTACCTATAACCACTTCCATGGCAAAGTTTACAAGTTGGTCTCGGTTGTTCGTTGTTATAACACTCGCATTTAATAGCTTGTTGATAGTAAATTGTATAACCTAGCCTTTTGACTAGGTCTTTAAATTTCTCAATTGTAAATGTTGCCATTTAATCACCTACAGTACTGCCATATTCCATCTAGAGAAGTATCTTCTTAATGCTATTGTTAGTGCATCAAGGTCTTTTCTGTATTCAAGTATTCTAGCACTGGCTCCACCATACATAGCCGATTGAGTTGTTCCAATACTTTCACTAACTCCATCAAGACTGATAGATGAACTTGCTATACCTGCACCAATTATCTGGTCGCCCCATACTTCAAAGATCGAGTTAGCAGCTGTCTTGAAGATGTACTCTATAAGGTTATAAGGTATATCCTCTTTCTTTATGCCTGCCTTATAGCTAACTCTTATACCATTAGGTAAATAGTTAGAGTGTGCCATATAAGGCAATATGAAGCCTGCATTATTCATTTGCATACTCATTATTCCTGAAGTTGGAAATATGGTTATAGCGTTTGAATGTATCTGAACCCAGTCCTTAGGTATTTTCATTAACTGTCTATTACCGAACATGTACTCTACCTTAGTTACTTCTCTCACTGGTCTAACATTTAATGGTGTATAGGAATAAGATGAAAAATATCCTAATTCTACATCGTGATATTCATCTTCTATATCCTTAATTCCTAGACTAATATCAAAGGTCATTTCTGCTGTTGATATAGCTGAATTAAGTGCTCCTACCAAGAAAGACCTAGTAAAGGCATCTCCTGAATAGGTTTTTAGTTCTATTCCTTGAAAACACATATCTAAGAGTTCATTGGTTTTAAGTCCTTGAAGTTTAATGTCTTTTTCTGCTTCTGGGTCTTCTGGCAATGCAAACTTTAAATCAGGTGCCTTTTCAGTACATGGATCAGAAGGATTTTCACATTTATTTACTTCGCATAACTTTCTCATATTCCACCACCTTATTTAGTGGTCTTTTTATTTGTTGCTCTCTTCTTTGTTTCAGTTTCTTTAACTTCTTCTTTAGGTTCTTCTTTAACTTCCTTTTTTGCCTTTTCTTCTTCAACTAGTTCAAAAAAATCAAGGATAGCAAGTTTTTTTGCTATCCCATCATCTAAGTCTATTGAGATTCCATTGTCATCAAAGGAAATTAATTTGTCCCCAAATACAATTTCAGAGTTTTTATACTTTAAGCTCTTAAGTTTCATAAGAGATTACCCCCTTATTCAATTAACCTCTTTTAACGTCTACGTTGTGAAGTACAACGAATTTCTTTGGTGCATAAACAATAGGTGTACCATATAGGAAGATACCAAATCTCTTAACTGGTGATACCATAGCGTAATCAATCTTAAATACATCTGCAAGTTGTTTAAATGCTATTGTTTCATCAGTTCTAAAGTCACCAACAAGTACATGACCTGTTCCAGGGATTCTAGAGTTATCATCAACAAAGATAGTTTCTCCACCAGCTTCTTGTGTATCTACTCCAATTCTGGCAATTTCATAGTAAACATCAGAATTTTCTCTAGTTCTATAGATGATAAAGAATTCTGGTGCTACTGTTTGAGAAGCGTTGTTCTTAATAGTAAGTTTAACTGCTTTCTTTGCTGTTTCTCCTGCCTTTGCTACATCTGCTTTAACCTTAATAGGTGCTGTTTCACCAAGTTCATTTACTGCTACAACCGCATATTTGTAAGTTCCTTCAGCAAATGTTGCTACCTTTTCGTCATCTAATGCTGTAACTTCTGGTGGTGTTGGTGCATCTCCAATAGCTGGTTTATTTAGATCAAGTGGTGTTGTTCCTCTTCTCATAAATACGTCTGGTTCTACATCTACAGTTCCACCAATAGAGTTAAATTGAGTTACTACAGTACCTGCTGTGATAGTTCCAGGTGCAACGTTCATTAATGCTCTTTGTTCTGGGTAGAAGTTTTCAGAGAATAAAGCAGCTGCTCCAATTGGCATATAAGCCTTTGAAGGTGTTCCATAGTTGTTTAGGATAATTTCACCTGCTCTATTTAGGACTTTTTCATCAAGTGCTTGGCCCTTAAGGTCAATATGGTTTGCCTTGTCTACTTGGTTTAATACACCGTCCCATTCAAGTCCTTCTTCTCCCTTAGGTGCAAGTGTTGAATCACCATAGAATAGGTTTTGTTCAGCTTGTCCTAGGATATATTTAATACCATTGTTGATTTCAAATGCTTCAGCATTTTCAATTTGTGCAACTGTATTTAATACTTGTGTTACTGATCTAGTAGTTGTAAGGAATTTAACCTTAGCAAGTTCTCTAGATAGTACAGAGCTTGTATCTCTACCTGCTGAAGATTCTCTAGCAAATGCTGTAGAACCAACACCGTAATCTCTAACTACGTTGTATTGTTCTACTGTTGAGTTAGCATTTAGCTTAGGAATTTGTTTCCAAAGTTTTAGGTTATCTTCAGTAAATGTAATGTTTCTTGTAGTTGTTTCTAGTGATTCAGGAATTAATACACTACCACCAGTTCTTTCTGTTGGAACTCCAGCTTGTGCATAATTACCAGTAGATAGAGCCTTAAATAGGTCTAGTCCTTCTTGTCTTGTTACTTTATCGTATTTGTTTGTATTCATTTCATTCCTCCTGATTAGTCATTTAATGAGTTTTTTAGAGCTTCTAGTGCTCCTGTAGAGATATTTCTTCCTAGTTCGGCATTAGTGATATCTGCAAGACTAATATTTCTATTTCCTGCTTGGTATGCTTTAGATAAGATTTCTGCCGCTTGTGACTTTGTAAGATCTTCTAATTTATTTGATTTTTCAAATCTTTCTACAACTTCAATGTCTTTCTTGTTAGCTACTGATCTTCTAGATTTAACTAGCTTGTCAAGGCTATCAACTTTGTCATTCAAGCTTTTATAAACATCTTCATCAGTGTCTTCTTCCTTGTTCTTTTCAAGGCTTTCAACTCTTTCAAATAAAGATTTCATAACATTTAAAGATTTTTCAACTACTCCAGTTAAGTCTTCAACATCTTCATCAGTGTCTTCTACTTCCCTGTTATCAAGTTGTTCATTGATATACTCTTTAATGTTATCCATAATCCTATTTGTTACTTCTTCGACTACTTCGTCCATTTCCATGTAATCAGTATCATCTTCAACGTCTTCTACTTCTTCCTCTTCAGGTTCTTCAGTAGTTTCTTCAACATCTTCTTCAGTTTCTTCTACTGGTTCTTCAGATGCTTCTTCTTCTGTTTCAAGGTCTTCTGATTCCTTTAGGTCTTCAGTATCTTCTGTTACTTCTTCAGGAACTTCTTCTTCCTTTTCATCTTCATCTAAGTCTTCTAAGTCACTTGATTTAATAAGTTCGTCAAAGGCTTGATTAAGATCTTCAAACTTCTTCTTCAATGTTATCCCTCACTTTTTCTTCTAAAATATTGGCCGCTTTTTCGGCCTGTTCTGCACTCAATCCCTTAAATAGAGATAAGTAAATTTTTATATCATCTTTGTTATCAGAATGATTTAACTTGTTTATAAGGCTATTTATTATGTCTTCTAATTCTGTGTCACCCTCTATTGCCTTTGTTAAGCACCTATGAGCATTTTCTAAGCTTTCTCTCATAAGAGGAGCACCATTATCAGTACTTAATGCCTTACTCATAGACTTATAAAGGGCGGTCCATGTTGCCTTTGGATTAACAGGATTAGGTGTAATTGCTACATTGTAAATTTGAGCTTTTAAGATATTGTTGTTTTTATCTTTCTTTAAAATCTTTCCCTCTACTGAAAATCCTAGCTTCCTATTAGCATTTGATTTTTCAAGTGCTACTGCACTTTCCCAAATACTTCTAGCCTGTGGTGTATCAAGTAACGTACCTTCAACATACAAACCATCATCAGTTATTCTTGTTTTGTCCTTGTCGGGGTATCCTAAGATAACAGAATTATCATGGTCTAAGTTAAAGAATCCATAATTTAAAAATTCTGAAATATCCAACCCTCTTTGAAGAATACTTTGATTTTGCCTATCTATATCAGGTGTACTTGCAAGACCGCATATTCTCATCTCATCACTGTTTGATTGAGACTTTTTTATTTGCATAGGTATAGTGAACTTCATCTTCTATCCCCCTTTCTTAAAAATTTGCAATAAAAAAAGCAAGCTTTTACACTTGCCTTAAAACTGGTTATTGAATTTTTATATTTTATTCTTTATTTGCCATGGCTTCTATATCTTTAATGGCAAATTCTGGTATTAATACGTTATCTACTATGTCATCTTCACCGATATTTCTTAAATCTACAGCTACTTTAACTTCAGGTGGCATTCCATCGGTAATCACATCTGAATAAAGCTCTTCAAGAATTAAGGTTGCTTCCAGTTCGTTATCGGGATTTTTTAACTCTTTTAAACACCTTTCGATAAATTGATACATTTTTCTCATGATATTCTCCTTTATAGTAAACCTAACAATTCATCATCTTCTTCATCAAGTATATTATACAACAAAACAGTCGCTAGATATCCTATATCCCCCTTTGTTTCAAGTGCATCTTTTAAGGTAAAATCAGTGTTTTTGATTCTATCTATTAGCATTGCAAGTTCAGTTTTTTCAAAGTTTGTCATATCTCCATTGTTTTCTGCTGAATATTTTCTTTTTGTCGCTTCTTCTAATTTATTTATATCATCGTATCCCTTTGCAACATCATATATCGTCTTGCCACTTTTCAACGACCTTTCTAAAGAAGATTTTATACTATTGATTGCTTTACCATCACCTTCAAATGCTAACCTTCCAATTTCTCGTCCTATTTGGCTTAGGGTTTGATTTTTAAATCTTCTTGTCTTTTTTAACCTTAAAAGTGTATCTACAACAAAAGGTGTGTAGGATCTTCTGTTTTTATTCATATAGTCTTTTCCATATGCTTCTTTCGTGCTTGAACCTGCAACTATTTCAACTATTCCTTCTTCAAATCTTTTTCTAAGGCCCCATGTAACTGGTCTATAATTATCTAAAGTTTCCCCAAGTACTGCGTGCATCGTTTCATGTACTGTTGTTTTATAGGAATGGATCCTGTCGTTAGGATCATCAACTATTGCAACTTCTATTGTTTCCCCAAACGGAGAACGTGAACAATAGCCATAACACTTCTCGCCACCTGATATAATTAAATTTCCGTTTCTCTTAACATATAATGGAACATTTATTCCAGCCATATCTAAGGCTGCCCTTCCTAAAGTATCGGTGTGAAGATCCTTTAGTTTCACTAAGTTATTATTAAATTCTTCAAAACTTTTGACTACTGGGTATTCTTTTTTACTTTCTATTCTTCTGGTTTCATCTTTTAATCTTGCTTTCCAGTTGTGTTTTACTTTTTTGGTTCTTTTTTCTAGATTGGATTTCTCAATTTCATTTTCTATATCTTTTGCTATTTCTTCAATTGTAGAATCTACATAAGTTTTATTGTAAATCGAAGCTTCCGTTGCTGATTGGAAGAAAGTGTCTATTATCTTCTCTTGTTTATCACTTAAAGCCCCTTCTTTCTTCTTGTTGAGGAATTCTCTTATTAATCCATTTCTCTTTTTATAAGCTTTAAACATTAAATCATGGTCTTCTTCTCCTGACAATTTACATCTATATTGGTTTGTTTCATACAATATAGCCGCATCATCATATTCTAGAGATTCATAAAACAATTCATCGTCATTGTTTTCTACGATATCCTTGAATTTGCCTATATAACTCATGAGCAGATTAGAATAATCGCTATTAGCATCTTCCTTTAGAATGTTTTTTAAATATAACTTCATTTGTGTGTTGATTGATCCACACAAAGCGTTCCTGATCTCCTTAGCTTTTTCATTATCAAGTTTAGGTAGTGAATCATAATCATATATGAAGGTTTTTTTAACACTCCATCTCCAACCACTAGAATTAAAGCGTTCAGAATCTTCTTCACTATTCCAATTATAACCACTTAAAAGCCTTGTTATCATATCTCCAAAATCATATTGCCTATAGTCAATCCAAGTTGAACTTTTGGGATTGTTAATTAAATCTTTAGCCATACTTATATAAGCTTTTGCAAGATTATTTGAAGGGTTTTCTTCCAACAATCTCTCCGCATAATCTATTGATGGTTTTAACTCTTCTACTGCTCTATTCCTTATACTTAAAGCCCACTTAATCTGTTTCTCTGAACCTTGTAATTCAGGTAATTTTAATTCGCCAGCTACTTTTCTTGCTTCTTCTCTTTCTCGTTCTCTTTCTTCCTCAATTTTCTTTTGTTGACAATGAGGACAAAGACCATCAAACTTACCTAATGCTGCCTGTTTTCTATACTCTTCAGAATAGCCACCAACTTCAACACTATCTTCATGACCACAACTAAAGGTACCTGTGAATGTTTCTCTTTCATATTTATTTTTTGAATACATTGTAACTACTTCTTGTTGTGGTTCTGTGTTGCTAACCTCTTTATCTTCTTCGTTATTCATATTTTTATCATTAATTGTCGGTATATCTTCTTTTCCATCTTCTTTAGTTGATACTTTATAGTTTTCAGCTACAAAAGTTTGAAGTGTTTTGTTTTCTTTCTTAGCTCTCTTCTTGTAGTCTTTTATAAGTTCGTTCTTATCAACTTTTTTATTAGTGTTTTTATCTATAAAAGATATATCTTCAGCATTTGCCTTTTTCCCTAAGTCTTCAAACAGTTGGTTTAGTGCATCTATTGCTCTTTTCCATCTGTGTGACCTGTGTTGGCCATGTATTGTGTTAACTGGAACTTCTACAAGGACCAAGTTAGCTTTATTCATGGCTTTTTCAAGTGCTTCATTCCTGGTTACCTTAAACTTCATAATCTACTCCTTATATTAATAATAAGAAAAGTAGCTAATAAAAGCTACTTAATAATTTTTATTTAATTGTAGAGCAAGATCTCTTTTGCCCTTTTATATTTTTCTAACCTTTTTAAATCTTTATTACTTATTGTTTTTAATCTCTTAAGATTCATGTTTTGTTCTAGGTCTGCAAGTTTAACCCTAGATGCAATTTTATTCTTTTTAACCTCTTCTATATACTCCATATAAGGTATATTGTCATCATGCGTTAAGAGTAACAAAGCTTTTCTTTGCTCTTTAGATAAAAAGTCTAGGTCATCTATTGTATAGCTTGTATCTTCTATAACATCATGAAGAAGTGCTACTATTTTTTCATCTTTACCCTTAACATTTAACGATACTCTTATAGGGTGTAAAATGTATGGCTTGCCACCTTTATCTTTTTGACCTTGGTGAGCCTTTATTGCAACTATAAAAGCTTTTATTAGATTAAGCATTAATAATATCCTTTAACCTTATTCTTACTGTTTTCTAAAGCTTGATTAAACTCTTCTTCAGTTATTTCTATGGCATAAATATCACCAAAGAGAATATCTATATAGTTTTGATGAAATTCTACCTTACCTTCATCAATCCAATAGTAGAAGCCACCTTTTTCTTTTGCATATCTATTATCATCTGGTAAATAATAAAATTTTTCGTCCTTGTTTTTGTTTAAAGCCATTAAAACACACTCCTTTTTTAAATCACTTTATACTTTTTATGTTTTCTATGTTTTTAGGGTGAGGGATAGCTTTAGAAAGTTCTTTCATCTTTTTATTTAGATAATCTGACCTTTCAACTTCCTCTGGATAATTAGGATCCAATTCTCTTTGTTCCTCATACATTTTGTGTAATGGACCCATTTTTAAGTCGAATGATTTTTGTGTGTGGAATTGCAACTCGAATATGTTGCCTTGACTGTCTTTAACATTAGTGTTAAGACCTTTATAAGATTCGCCATCTTGAAAAGTGTTTTTGATTCTATAAATATTATACCCCAACTTGGCTAAATTTTCTCTTGTTTTTTCAAATCCTTCAACAAAATTATTTTCATCAAGTATCATGGTGTATCTTAAAACATCTTTCATATCTTTAGTAGCTGCATCTAATGTTTTTTTATCATTTCTAACTTTACCTTTAATTTTTCTTACTAGACTATCTAAGCCTTTAAATCTAAATTCAAGGCCTTCCATTCTAGCACTTAATGCCTTAGAAGTTTCTTGTAATACTTTAGTTATAGGTGGTTCTATGCTATGGGCCCTTTCTATTAGCTGTTCTCCGTTTTGTTTAACTTGATTGTTAAACTTTTTGTCACCATATTCTTTTGTGGTGTCTATAATCGTGTATTTTCTGGCCACATATTCTTGTAAAGTTGGCTTTTTGCTCTTATTTTCATATAAATTTGTGTAGTTCTTAGTTATAGCCTTAATATCTATAGGATCTCCGAATCGGTTTGAAAATCCTACATTTTCTTCTTTTATGTTAGATTGTTTTGAAATATCTTTTGTTAATATATTTGCTGCATTATCTGGACTTTTCCATCTGTGTGATCTATGACTACCTCTTTGAGTTTGAACTGGTACTTCGACATAAATCAGTTTGGATTTATCCAATGCTTTCTTTAAATTTGAATATCCTGGTCTTTTAACTCTAAATCTCATCTATATCTCCTCAATAATGATAATATCTTCTGACTTAGCTACATCTTCTTCATCGTCAAGTGTTTCATCTTCTGTGTTTATAACTTCATCTTCATTAGAATCTTCATCTCGAATATCTTCGTCATCATAGCCATCAGTATCATCTTCAAAGTCAAATTCAGGACCACCGCCGCCCCCTGCTTGCATTGCTTGTAAGTAGTAAGGGTTTAGTATTATGTCCCCTGCTTCTAGTGGTTTAAGACCTTGTTCTTTTCTCAACTCATTTACTGTTATATAGGTTGCTACTCTATCCTTATCTATTTGTAGTCTCTCTTCTTCAGATTTCTCATTAAGACCTACAAATTTAAACACATAGTCGTTATTAAACTGGCTTACAATGTATTTGTTTATAATGTTTTCTATGAATTGTAATAGTGGATATAGTCCCTTATCTCTAGAGTTTTGATATTTAACTTGATTGCTACCCTCGAATATTCCACCGCCATTTCCACCAACTCCACCATTATTAGGGAAGTTAATTTCTGCTGGATCTATTCTATATACTGCACATGAAATATTGATTAAGTAGTTTACCCACTTTTCAAAGACCATTTCCCCACCACTTTGAGCAACGTTTATAAATTCAACATCACCTGGTAGTTGTAATACTGGAATCTTCCAAGCTCCATTTTGACCTGTTACCTGTGTTCTCCATTGTCTTTTAAAGTCTTCTAGTGTGGATTGGCTTCCTACTCCGTTAGGGTCGCTTTTAATGTTTAGAATACCCTTAGTCATACCACCTTGTTTGAAGAATCTCATGTTATAGTCTTCGGCTTCTAGGTATGAACTAAGTTGCTTTAATATGGATTCTATTTCACTAAATCCATAAGGATAGGTATTTATATCTGTTCTAGGGTTTCTTACTGCAAGTACTAACTCATCTTTTTCAAATTCTGCTACTACTCTACCATCTATTATTTGAGCATAAGCAAAGTCCTCTTTGTCATCTTCTCTAGCTACTCTTATAGTGCTTGCATCTACTGCATAAAAGGCTAAAGGCTTGTTATTCATACCTCTTACTATTTCAAAGTTTATTTGGTCTAGTATAAGGGAATCACGCATTATCTTTCTTAGAAAAGTATCAAAGTTTTCTCTTAAAGCATCATCAGTACTTCCACAATTAAGAATAAAGTCCTCTAGGAATAGAATGTCTTCCTGCATCTTATCGGTAATAGTTGCATCAAGATCCTTAGGTCTAACTTTGAAACCTCTACCATCTTCATCAAATCTAGCTTGTTTGGTAAAGGCTCCTATTTGGTCTATCCTTGTATTTACTATTGCACTTATAGGTGCTACCTTTTTAGCTACTTCTTTTAAGGTTTCAAAGTTTAACGATTGACCTTTTTCCTTATATCCTCCTATACCTACAAAAGTATAATCTGAATTGTCTACTTCTCTTTTAGGCATAGCTTCTAGCCATCTATTAGCATTTAAGCTATTACCTCTTATTTTTATGTTTTTACTATCGAATTTTGCCATCTAATCACCTTTTACTAGGTTCCCTTTATCAAAGGTATATCCATCTGGCATTACTTGCCATACGCACTGACAATGAGGGTGAGTTGCCCCCATTACTGGTTGCCATTCACTTGCTTTTCTTCCAACATTGCTTCCATTTTTTAGTATCTCTTCCACCGTGAATATTCTCGGCGTTACCCCATCTGTGGTATATAACTTTTTACAATGATTACAAGCATCTGGATTAGGTCTTCTATATATCCTGGTCTTTTCTTTATCCTTTGAATAGATCGATTTACCTTTTAAAATTGCATCAATAAAGCCTTCTTCTTTATTGTTTTGAAGTTCAGTCCTTACTACCATTTCAAAGTCTTGCTTATTGTCCTTAGTAATCTTTCTTAAGATACTGGCCATTTCTCTTCTTGGTATCTTCTCATCTTCAAATACCGTGTCTAGGACTTTGAATTCTTTCTTTAACTCTTCTACTACTCTTCTATATACTTCAGTATTGTTTTTTGTGAGTGTGTTCTCAAAGTTTTGTGATGATTCTTCTACAAGTAGGTTAAGTTTAGGACTTAATCTTTTTTGAGTGTCATTAAAGGCCTTTTCTATGTCTTTTATAGATATTCTTTTGTTATTTGCCCTCATTTCACCATAAAAAATGGCCCTATTTAATATAGGGACCATATCTTCATTAATATTAAGTTTTTGAGCCATTCTCTTATCGATTTTACCGCCCTTTGGTATAAGTCTTAGTATTCCATAGTACTTATTAAAAATCTTATTTATTATTTGAATTTTTTTATTTGGTGTCATGTTATCACTCTTTTAAAATATGTAAGAGGCCCCTTGCAGCTATTGGGACCTCTTCAGCTGATGTGAGGAAGAAAGGTCTTGCACCTTTATCTTTTCTTTAATATGTCGTTATATGTCGTTGTATGCTTTTATTTTTCGTTTATATCGCATGAAAGGAGGTGTAATTTCACGATTCTATTGTTTTTTGGGAGTTATATATGGTTAAATTTGGGAGTTTTAAGAAATGTTTTACTTATTAAACTACTTCCTCATGTTATTTGTACATCACATCTAATATGTCCTCTATCATTTGAGCTGTTACTATATCGTAAATGTCACCCGCTTCTTTTATTAGCTTCTTAATGTATGGATCCCTTATAGGTGTCTTTTCTTTTTCTTTAATGTTTCTAAGTGCTTTTTCTAGAACTTCTTCAACTTCTAGGTCACTATTTCTTTTAACTTTAATCTGTATCATAAAATCCACCTCTAAGGGTTTATAAATTCCATCTTGTATCCTTGTGATACATTTATTCCATACTGTGTTAGCCTATCAATCCCTATTAGTCCATAGGATAAACAACAAGCCAAGTGGTCTGGGCCTACTCTAGTTGCTGATTGATAAACTATTCCATCTTTTTCATTGTCTAATATTCTTACATTTTGAAGATGCTTTGCTATTGTTTGTGTCATCTCATCATTCCAAGTATAAAATCCTATAAAACCTCTTTTAACTGATTGTAGTGTCCTTTGCATCTTTGAGGTCTTATCTACTGTTACCATTCTAGTAGATTCATTCCATCTATCTGTAAAGTGAACTGGACTGTGGGGGTTTGTTACTGTCTTCCAAGTACATGTATAAGTTGCATAAGGGAATGACCTTAACAATTCGGTGTTCTTATCTGCCCCATATCCTGCATCGGCTATTATTAGATTAGGATAAAAAGGCCTTAGGTGGGATATCATACACTTAACATCATATAGAGGTTGTGTTTCACTTCTAAAGAAGGCTTTAAGTGATACTACTTGAATTCTGTGGTTCTTAGTAAGTCCTAAGACTACTACCCATGAAGGTTCACCCCAGTCAATTCCTGCTACATATCCTATATAGTCATCTCTACGTGAGAATTCCTCATTTTCTAGTGTTATCATGCTCTTCACATCTTCTTCACTTACTAGTAAAGAAGTATTTGCATAAGGCATTCCCACCACATAGTTATTAAATAGTTGCTTACTTGTATATTGGTATTCTCTTTTTTTTATCTTGTCTGCACTTATGTGTGTTGCATTTAGTTGTGATATAAAATACCCTCTTAGGTCTTTTACATCTTTATTCTTGGCTACCCATTCCCCAGGCTTCCATCTATTAAGTGGTCTTTTGCATTTCTTACATAGGAATTCAAAGGTTCCCTTTTCTATTTCCCCTGTAAGCTTATTTACTCCATCTTTTTTTATTTGGAATATGGAATCCATAGTTATTTCTTGCCATGTGTTACAATGTTCGCATTTATGCAAGTAGGTCTTTTGGTCTGACTTTAAAAATAAAGCATTGATACCTCTACCAGGTACTGTTGGTGTCGACCACCTTCGCATTAGTCCATACTCACTAGAAGTTAAGGATTCAGCAAAGGCAAGTTCTACTCCATCTTTCATTCTGTCGTACTCATCGGCACAATACATATCTATATCTGCACCTTCGCCCTGGCTTCCATCTCCTGACGTTCTCATAAATAGGTTTGATGTTCCTATTGCCTTGGTTGATACATTGTTAAGCTTTTTGTTTAACTTTCTTTGTAAGTGAGGACTTGCCATTAGGACTGGATCTATTCTTGTTTTTGAAAAGTCTTCCATCTGTTGCTTAGTTGGGAAGGTGTACATTATATTTACATTGTCATGCACATCTGCAAACCATAAGGCTTCAGTAACTGCCATTTCTGATAATCCTAACTGTCTTGATTTTTGTATAACCTTGTTAGGGTGGGTATCGTTTAATAATTCCTGTTGCCAAGGTCTATTAGCAAAGGGATTATGCGATGATACAAAGGTTAAAGGCTTACCCTTTATTGTCTTATATTTCATGGCCCATAAGGCTGGATATTTATTTGTCATTAAGTTTAGAATCTTTTCTTTGTTATCTTGTTCCATAACCTCATGCTCCTATATCCAACTTTGTATCTTAAATTCTTCACTCCTATTAATTGGTTTTACTTTTATTTCTTCAAGTCCGTTTTCATAGGATATTTCGTTTATATCTAGGACTACAAAGTCTACATCAAAAGTTCCTGCATCTGGATTTTTTAAAACTATCCTAATGTTATTTGAATATACTAGACCTTTGTTATATTCTCCATAGTATTTCATCACATCTTCAAGCTTTAAGAATTCCATAGGTTCTATATATCTTTTAACCTCTAGGTCTTTTAACTCTAGTATAGGATACTTAATACCATCTACTGTTTCTGAATACTGGGTATAGTCTATTTGACTTTCAGAATATCTTTTAAGTTCCTCTATGATTTCTGAATACTTCATAGCTAACCTCTGTTTTCAAGGTCGTGGGTATCATTTAATGTCTTTACTAGGTTCTCATATAGGTCTTCCATCATTTCTTCATCTGTCTTACTTAGGTTAGGCATTATGAAGTTTTCTGCAATAGGTGTTATTTCACCTTGCATTTGTAACATCAATGTAGCTAATCTTGTAAAGTCATTAACTGATTTGATAGCAATGTTACCTCTTTTAAGTTCAAGGTTAAATTTCTTAACTAGTAGATTCATAGTTTCTTTCAAAACATCTTTATTATCTTGTTCAATTTTATTGATTGTAGGATTAATTATGTTTTCCATCACTATTTCTCAACTTCCTTATTATCTGTTCTCTAGAATACCCTCTAGCTTGTAAATACTCTTCATAGTATTCGGTCTTACTGTAGAAATCTTCTTCAGTAGCTTCTACTAGGTTTATAACCTCTTCTTTTTTATCTGCTGGTATGTACTCCATTAAGATCGAGATTATCCTGTAGTATTTCTCTTCAGTGAGTTGTGCTAAGTACTTAACCCCATAGTTAGTAAGGCCATAGCTTGCACCACCTGTTATCTTGTCTTTTAAGGTTATTGCTTGGAATACATCGTATAAGGTGATATCCACATTCTGCATATCATCTTTAAATCTCTTTGCCCCTTCTTGGATTACATCATCTATGAAGTCTAAATCCGATTTAAGTTTATCTTCTTTTGTGATTCTATCCTTAGGACTTCTAAATACCCTATCACTTAGTCTATTCTTATCTAAGAATTCAAGTAAGTATTTATCCTCTACATTTTCTTGGGATATATACTCTTTAAACTTCCCTATATAGGCTGCTGATATCTTAAATCCTTTTTGTAATAGGTGTACTCTTATTTCTCTTAAGGTCTTACCTGACTTTATCATCTTAGCTATATCATCAATATAGGGTAGGTCCATCATTTCTTGAACTTTAGGTGGTAAGTCTTTTTTGGTTATCGTCTTTTTGTTATCTGTCAATCTAGGTATAGTGACTTAAAGAATAGTTCCGTTATGGCCACTGCTCTTTTAAAGCCTTCTTGTATTGCTGTCACATCTTCAGATGAGTAGCTCTCTAATACTAGGTCTTCATTATCTCTTAAGAATGCTTCAAAGCTTTCTGCCATCTCTAACGGTTCTATAGGTAGGTTATCTATGTCATAGGTAAATTTATAATCGGGTATAAAATCATTTACGCTGATGTTGTTTTTAATGACGATAACTCTCGGTGTACCCTTTGATTGTAAATTTGGTTCTTGTGATTTCCTTGCCATATAAGTCACCCCTTCCTTAAACAAAAATTTACAAGACTTTTATTCAAACATAAAAAAATCACCAAGATGGATACTTGATGATAATGTTTTTATTATTATTGAATTTTAAGCCTTTTTACACATTTATATTATAACACAGTTACTACGCATATTAATGATTGTTTTCGCATATTTACGCATATTTTTGCATATAAACGCATATCTCATAATTTATGCCTGCTTTTAGTGAAAACCTTTCATGTTATTAACTGCTAATTGAATTACTCCTTCTTTTAATAAGACTCTTGTCCTTGATGCTGTCCTATTAATTTCACCTGCTATGTCGTTTATCTCTAGTCTATCAATATATCTTAATTCTATTGTTCTAGCTTGAAGTGTCTTAACATATACTAGCTTCTCTAATAGCTTATTCTTTTCAAAGATATACTCGCCCTTCTTTTCAAACAATTCATGTCTTAGATCTATTAACTTGATGGATAGATTTTCAAAACTTCCTATACCTGATGTTTGTACTCTCTCTTTACTGTAGTCTATACCACCTATGCTTCCATTGAGCTCTTTAAGTTCTTCTTCTAACTCTTCCTTGCTATCTATGTACCTTGCAAGTCGAATTAGTCTTCCTAAGTTTTCTTTCTCTTCTCTCATAGCTATATTAAATTGTCTCTTGTCTAGTTTCTCACCATTAATAACTACAAATTCTTTTTCTTGCATTGGGCCCTCCGCAAAGATTATCTTTAGCACTCAATCGTTTAGAGTGCTAAGTTCTTGTTCTTCCACTTCTTTTATTAACCAGTCTAGGTAGTCCCTGGCTTTCTTTAAGTCATCTGCCTTGTTTTTGTTCCTGTATCTTATTAGATACTTAAGGACATTGCATAGATCTATTCCTTCTTGTATAGTTTTAGCATTCTTTTTCGCTATATCCATTATTATTTCTATGGTATTTATGCCATTTATATAATAATAACTAGGGTATTTCTTTTGTGTATCTTCACTTTTAACTTCTTCTTTAATAATTTCCTTGGAATTAGTGTTGTTGATAATAACCTTATTGTTAAAATTTTGAACCAACTGCCTTATTTCACGCATTTCTTTTTCTATTTCGTATGGTCTGTGATACTGCCCACCTAATTTCATTTCATTCTCATTTGGATTGTATTCTACATTTATCCCAATATATTTACCTTTGGAATTTACTTTCTCTAAGTTAAATGCGTTGAACATTTTACTAAGCTTTACTTTATAACCTAATTCAAATGCACTTTTTAAGAATTCTTCTAATTCTAAATATCCTTTATCTTTTTTAGGGTCTAGCTTACCCAAGGTATGTAGAATATCATTTATTTTCTCTTCTTTATCTGTATAATCAAGTTCTTCTAATTCTTCCACTTCTTCCACCTCTTCCTCATATCCCATGGTCTTGTTAAATCTATCTATTAGTGGTTTGATTTTCTCACAATTCGTTCTATATCTATAATCATTTGAACCGTATCTATTATCAATTTTTAAACAACCTTTAACTCTATCAAATTTTACATACACACTTTTCATAAATCCTGATATATCCAAGTATCCGTACATATCCCAAGGACTACATTCCTTGGTTACTTCAATATATTCACTATATCGTAAGAATTTTAGTCCTATAAGTTGTAAGCCATCTAAGAATTTATTTAATGCTTCGTACTCTTTTTCTGAATAAGGAACTCCATTTTTAAAGTAATTGAATATTTTTTCTTTACTTTCTTTATGCTCTTCCTCTTCAGTCTTTTCTTCAACTTTCTTTTCTTTAACTATATATTTCTTATTTCTATCTTTGTTTGCAAAATAAAAGAATAAGTTTGAAATAATATATGATGTTAGACCTGCTAAAAGCATGTTAAATAATAAATTTTTTATATCCATCTTATTCTAGGTTCTCCTTTAAATCCTTTTTCCCATATATACCAAGCGTAACAAACTGCCGCTGATTTATTATTTTCAAAATCTCCATTCTTTGCACAGTAGGTTCTCTTCGAAAACACATATACATACTTAGGTGGGTGCTTCTCAAATAATTCTCTCCTGGATTGAGATTCCAAGAATTGAACTTTAAGAATCATTGCAACTTTGCTTCCTACATTCACAATTTCTAGTGCTTTCTCTACAAACTCTTTAGCTTGTCTATATGGTGGGTTGGTTATTATATCGCCTTCCCATACTTCTTTAATGCTTAGGAAATCAATCCCTGATACTCCGTAACCTCTATCAAATAAATCTCTTGATGTTACTGTGTATCCTGCTTGTTCTAATACTTTTGAGATATACCCCCCCCCCGCAACATGGCTCTAATACTTGCTTAGAGAAGTTCTCTACACTTAATAGGTCCTTTACTGCTTGCGGGTGAGTTGCATAATAATCATTAATTTCTCTAGCATCTACTACATGGTTAGATGCTCCTAAGTTTGCGTATGTGGATCTATTGTTTCCTATCCAATCTCTTTTCATCAATGCCCCTTCCACCTTTTATCAACTAGGTAATCAAAAAATATATATCCTTCTTCTCTTTTCTTTTTTATCTTTTTAAGTTTCTCTTTAAATTCTTTGTAGCTTTTGCAATTAGCGTGACAATTTATTTCACGATATTCGCAACGCTTACAATCATTTTTCATTTTAAAATCCTTTTAATAAATTCAAAAATTAGTAAATATTTTAATTTATGTAGGCTAATCATAAATATAAAATTAAAAATTTGTTATTCTTTCACTTTATATTTATGATTTAACCTTCAAATAATTATTCTTGTATTTCATTTGCTGATGTATATTCAGGATATTCATTATACTTTTCATAGAATAGTTCGTTCGCTTTTGTTTCCGCTTCGTTTTCATTATAGGCTTCAACCATAATTTCTTTACAAGCTTCATAATAAGCATATACACGGTATTTTTTTATTGGATTCCTTTCTGAAAAAGGTGTTGTGCAATATTTGTTTAATATATTTAGTAATTCAATTTTTCTTTCGTCTGGCAATCTATCGAATCCACTAAATTGAGTGTTAATTGACCCTATTTTAGATTTATTAATTACAACAATCCAATCTATTGAATTTCTAACTATAATTTGCTCAAAGTTTTCCTCGACTATATATCCTAATTCTTTAAGTTTTTTGACTAATTCATCAGTTTTCAAGATCTTCTTCCTTTACAAAAGTACCGTTAATCATTCGGCCTTTTCTATCTGCTATCTCGTTATATGCACTCTCTACACATTCAACAAAATCTAAATCATAAATATCTGCTATTGCCATTAAATTTGCTAATCCATAATATAAAGTATCCTCATAATATCCGTTTCTTATTACATCTGTTATACCTTGGGCCAAGCAATCTATTTCTTCTTTTTTATATTCTTCCAGGTATGTTTTTATGTTTTTTTCTATTTCTTTATAATAATCTTCAAAAACATCTAATTTCATATCAAGCATATTACCTATAACTAATGTTACAAAAACATCTCCTATTGAATCTTTAATTACATCTATTTTATTTTTAGAAATTCCAATAATAAGTTCTGATATTTCTTCAGCGGTCTTTATTGACTGTCCTTCAACAGTCCCTTTTTTATCAAGTTCTCTTTCAATGCCCCAAGCTTCAATGTTTTTTATTAATTCTTTAATTTCCATCATTAATCTCCTCTTCAATTCTATTGTTTAAAAATATAATTAATCTTTTTTGCAGTTCAAAGAATGCTATTTTAGACTGTTTTTCTAATTCTGGTTTATATGAATAGTACCTTTTAATTCTATAGTCCTTGTCATCTCCATCATTTATTTCTAAATATGCGATGGTATCATCTCTTTGGTCTTTATCATGTAACCAAATCTCTAATGAACATACATCTGGCAAATCATTGTTAATGGTTTCTGGATATATCTCAATTTTAGATTCAGTAAAAAACTTTTCATCTAGCTTATTTAACATTTCTTGTACTTCTACGTATTTCATATTATTCTTTCTCCACTAATTCATCTTCGATTTCGTTTATGGCATTATTTAACATTCTTAGTATCAGTTTTATTCTTGTAGGTATCCCATTATGTTTTTCATTGGGTATATCATTTATTGCTTCTCCAACTCTTTTTAAGTTTTTAATAATTTCTTGCTTTTTATTAATTTCTGTCATTTTTGTATTCCTCTAGTTCTCTATCATCGGGTTTTACTCTTATATACAATGGTAATTCGTCATATAGAATGTTATTTAACTTGATTAACGCTTCCTCTTCATTTTCTGCATCAACATTAATTTTTATTTCATACCGGCCTTGTTCTTCAATGTAATAGTTTTTCATTCTTCGCTCGTTTCTTGTTCATCTATATTCAATAAAGTTAAAAGTCTGCATATATCTTCTGGTTTATGTCCGTCATACTGTGGTGCTTTTTCTAATTCTTTTACATCAAAAAATTCCCAATATTGGATACCATAGTGATAAGTATATTGTCCTACTGGGGTTTCAATTCCAACTATAAACGAATCATCGAACATAGAGCCATCATGATGTTGTTTAGCTTTCCAACTCTTATCTGGGAATACTTTCATAATCATATAAAACAGTATCATTCTGTGATAATATAAATCTCCAAAAGTATGCCATTTATCTGAAATGTCTTTAGTTGATGCACCTTGTTTTTTGCCATCAAGAATTAAACTATTTATTTCTTTAGTAAACTGTTCCTGTGTTTTAAATTCTTTCATTCTTCCACCTCAAAAAGTTTTTCATAGGTTTTTTCAAAAATATCTGGCTTACAAGGATAAAATTCTCCATTGATTCCTTTTATAATATAATCTCCATCTGATACTTTCATATCTCCTTCTAGCGTGTGGATATAGTATTCGTTATCTTCGGTATTATATTGAAGATTTTCGTTATTATTGCAAAAATCTAATGCTCTAGCTATATGTTTTTTTTCGTATTTTATTGCTTCAATTACTACAGGTTTCTTTTTATACTTCATTCTTCCACCTCTATTTCTTCAACGTTTATCTCTCCAATGCTCGCATCACCTAAGTGATATATGGGGTCTATTGATTTTTCAACCATTGCTTTCACATCTGCTTTAGACCATTCATCATAAGGTTCAAATGTAAAAGATATTTTAAATTTCTTCATTATCCACCCCCAATAATTTTCCTATACACCAGATTGCTAAGTCCACAACAAGGTTAATCAAACTAACTAATATTATTAAAATCCAACCGAAAGATATGTTAGATTTAATTAATTTTTCAATCAATTGGAATGGATTTATCAAATTTAACACCTCTTAAAATACAGGTACAAAATATCTGATAACCCATCACTTTCAAATGTTGTTTTACAGTTTTTACATTGAAACACATCTAACAACTCATCATCATCTCCATGACTTTGTATGTCTGCTGTAAACTCAATTTCACCACCACAAATAGGACAAGGTTGATATTGTGTTTCTACGACAGTGTCGGCATCTTCTAAAAAATCAATTATATTTGTCATTATATTTTGCAATTTATGGTATTCTTTAGTATCCCATTCATAGCAATCACATTCCCAATCAAGGATTTTTATTGCTTGTATCATAGCATCTTTAGTTCGTTTTTCTAGTTTCATTACACTACCTCGCCTTGACTAATTTACCGTTTAAATAATCTCTCATAATTAATTTACAAACATCATAAAATTCTTGTTGTTGTTGCTGAAGCTCTTCATTAATAAAACGATAGTCGAATTTTATTAATCGAATTTCCTCTTCTGTAGGGTCTTCATTAATCAACAACTCAACCACGACAACCTCATTAGGCTTTTCTCCAGCCTCAATTTGAACATGGCAATAATAAAACTCTGGATAGTCCTCTGTGTTGGCATTATCTAATCTTACATCGAATGATAATTTTGATGCTTCTAACAACTCAAGTCGTCTTTTTATTTCTTTAACTTCTTCGTATGTCATTTTTCTTGACTCCATTCCCTAATCTCTTCTATACTTTCTATAGGTAGATGTAAGGTTATTGTTTTATAAACAATTCCTGATAAAGCTTCAACTTTCTTTTTGTTATCCGCCAATAAACAAATACTATTGAATAAGTTTTTCTGTTTTTCTTTCTTAGTTAATTTCATTCTTAAACCTCAAACCTTATGACATTCACTTTATTACTCCATTTTCTTCTCAATTCTCAAACATATTTCCTACAACACTGCAATCTGATGTCTTATTTATTTCGCCTGAAAAATGCTCAAAAGCAATATTATCTTCTGTGCTTTCAACATACCACCCAAATGGGCTATAAACGACAATACCTCTAAAAGAGTACTCTCCATCTGAATGGTCAACAATATCTCCTTCGTATATCTCAACACCATTGTTATCTTTTAATCCTGTGTATTGCACTAGTTGTACTCTATCCAACGATTCATTTCTATACCATTCTCCATTAATTGTTTTCTCAATACTTAGCGTAACTATTTTTTTATCAAAACTAATAAACGAAACTGGATATACTTCTTTTCTAGTTTTATAGTATGCTCTAAATTCTATTTCTCTAGCTCTTAACTCCATTCTCCCACTCCTATTTACTTAAAAATTTATTTTCATAAAGTCTCTTCTTTGCTTATTTTCCTTATCGATCTCTCTTAGTTCTTCAAAAGTAAAAAAATAATCGCTAAATTGTTCTGCAATTACATTTAATCCATAAGTTATGTCTTCTCCCATTTTTATTGGATCTTCACAATCTCCATTAGATAAATCTGCGATGTCATATAAGATTTCTTGTAGAATAAGTAAAATATCTCCTTTATTTAAATGTTCTTTCTTTGTGCGTTCTACCATTTTTATCTCCTCGTTAGACTTCAAACCTTATGATAACTGCTTTATTATAGCTACCTTCTTGATAATATTGACCATCACTATCAAGAATATATTCTTGATCTTTTAGGAATTCTTCAGCTTCTTTTAAATTTTTTGAAGCAAAAGGAATTTCTGTTTTAATTTCCCAGCAACCTTTACCTTTTTTAATTTCTGCAATAAAAACTACTTCCATTCTTAACCTCAATCAAATTCATATTCTGCTTCTATCTCTTCTCCACAGAATGGGCACTTGATATACTCCCCATTTAAAACGTCTTTAAAACCTAAATCTTGCTCTTCAAAGAAATCTAGAAAATCTTGTGAAATGTCAGCTTCACAATAAGGACAAGTGAATTCTATATCTTTATTTTCTTCTGATATTGTAATTATGGTTTCTAATCTTTGCATTCTTCCACCTCGATTATTTCAAAGTCTTTTAAATCTGTATCAAACATTTCTTTTCTTTCTTCAATTGGTGTTTTTGTGTACTCCATTATTAACTTGAATAAATTATATATTTTAGTAATATCTGTATCTTTATCAATTAACTTTCCTTCAATTACAAAGTCTCTATATTCATCTGTTGCTATTGTCGCTATAGCATAAGTATCGTCTTCATAATATAGTTCCTCTTCGCTAATCTCTCTATCAAAAATATATATATCTTTCCCATCTGTTAATGTGTAAAATCCTAACTGTTCTACTTCCTTTATAAAGGTTTGTGTTTTCATTGTTCGTTCTTCTCATTAACTATTCTTACAAAATATTCTTTAATATCTTCCTTTGGTATCAGTTTCTTCTTGCCTTCGATATAGTTTTTGCCCCAAGGTGTACTATCTTTTAATACTGATTTCAATAATTCTTCCGTACTATATTCAAGTAGATTTTTTAAATTCGCTTCTAAAAAATAGACAATATTCCTCTTAAACATACTTCTATAATCTTCTATTTCTTTTGGTTTCATAAAAATCAAATCTAATATGTCGTTATAAGCTGGAATTATATCGGACCCAAACATTGAGAAGTTAGTATAAACTTCTTTTACAGTCGGACCATAGGCCCAAGCTTTCAAATCATCTTCAAATAATTCTTCGTCAAAGACTAAATAAGAAAATCCTTGAAGATAATAAAGTATATATTTTAATTTTAAATTTGTTACTGGCTTTCCTTCTTCATGTGCAAAGTTCACTACAAACCTTGCTACATCAGTTGCCTTGTATCTCATCTTCATTCTCTCCAGGTATCATAAATTTCTAAAACTGGATAATTATAATTTAAGTGCATAACTATAAGGCTTCCATATTTGCCTTCTAGTTTCATCAGTTCTTCAAGTGTATTAATTTCAATTAAATAGCAGTCAATTTCAAAATCTCTTGCTATTTTTTTATCTGGCAATACCCTATGATTAGTTCCCATGGCTTTAAAGCTGCAATTATTCTTTTCTTCAAAGGCTTCAAAGCTTGGGAATAAAAACACTTCGGTATCAAAACATTTGCCTTTGTATGATTCTTTTATTGGCTGAATATCCTCATTCCATTCTGATGATCTTTTTACTTTAAATATCATTTACAACCCCCTGTTAGTGATTACTTCCAACCTGTAAGCACTAGTCCAACTTCCTCTTCTAAGGTGTTTAATATATCTTGTATTGTTAAATAACCTTCATTAATACCTTCATATATCTTTTCTACATCTTTAACAAACCTATCAAGTCTTACACTTCCAAATCCAAAACCATCACGTAGGGCAAGCAATGGTGCTGCTAAGGCAAAATCAGTAGCCATCTGAACGCTATCTTTTCTTCCCTTTTCGTAACCTTGTTTTATATAGTTTTGTATCTCTTCATAGGTTACAACATAGGTAGGTACCTTTTTCTCCTTCTTTTTCTTTTTCAATTAACCTCAACTCCCAAACTTTAATAAAATGTATCTACTGCAATTTCAAAGTCACTTAATGTATAATCGTAATCTTCAAAAGGTTTATAATCTTCTACTCCCTCTATATAAGCCTTTATAATATCTAGAAATATCATTTCTGGATAAAAACAAGCTCTATCCTTTTTATAAAGTGTGCTTTTTCCTCGTATGCCTAGATGAATGTAACAATCATCATTGTCAATTTCATAATAAATTGAATTAAGTATGTCTAACCCCTTGCAATGGACTTCATCACTAGTATCTTCATCAATATCGTCAAACTTATCTTCTTCTAAATAATGAATACATAGTAAAGGTGGTTTAGTGTAGTTAGGATTTTCTTCTACAAAGTCTCTTACCATGTTTAAATACTGGAATAAGTAATGACATGATTTATAATCCTTTGTTTCATCTGCAACTTCCTTTTTCCCCAACCCTGTAAACAAGTACAGAATATTATTAATTCTTTTTAATTCGTTTAATTGCATTTCAAGCTCCCCTTTTAACCACATCTATTTAATTTCATACTCGGTATCTTTAACTAATTCCTCTACCGTTATTCCTAAGTAATTTGAAATACCTAATGCAACTTTAAGACTTATATTTTTTGTGTGACTGCCATTTAGGATATTTCTTACTGTATTTATGTGTACTCCCGTTGCTTCCGATAACCTTATTTTTATTTCTGCATCGTTAGGTATTAATGAATTTATTTTTTTGTGTATTGGTATCATCTTAAAGTTCAATTACTCCTTCTTGTTCTAATTCCCTAAGTAAGTTAAGTGTGAATCCTATACATTGTTTGTCGGTATTATTTAAATCTTTGTTTTTTAAACTTTCCTCTGTAAATACAAATCTTTCTACTCCACCACGAGAAGAACAGATCAAGTACATTTCTTTTGTCCCTACCGCATATCCAAACCAAAGTATGTTAAATGTGTAAAATTCAAAATCTTCTTTCGACCCAAAAAAACGTGTATAACAAATGTGAGTTGGTTTCATTGCTTCATTTTCCCAAAGTTTATATTTACCTAAAAGTTTTTCTCCAGCTTTAAAAAGTTCTGGTCTTAAAACTTTAAATTTGTTATCTTTTTTTATCTCAATCATTTTTATCACCTATTTTTTCTAAACTGTTTACTAAGTAATCTATATTGTCTTTTAGCTCTTCTTTTGTCATTTTGTATATCTCTTCTTTTTGATATCCTTTTGTTAGAAACATACTAAACATTTCATTTCTAGATGGTATAAATAAAATAATTATTGAAAGAGGTAAAGCAATCTTTAAAAATTTCATTGCCTTTTTAAGGCAAAATGTTCTTTTATCATCATCAAATTCTAAAGCTCCCATTAAACCAAGAGTCCCAGCTATTATTAGTAATATTGTTATAACTCCAATAACAAGTATTTGAAGTCTTCCTATAAGCGAAGCTATATAAATAATTTTATCTAGTGTCATGTTTGCTTCTCCAACCTTTCTTTTAATACCTTGACTGTTGGGATAGACCTAATGGCATCTCCATCTTCTAGATCATTAGATAAATCAACTTTTACTGGAATGTTCCTTGTAAAGCTTTCATCAATCTTAAAATCATCATTGCCGCTTGCACTTACAAGTACATCTACATCAGTAAAAGCTAACAGGTGCTCAATACTTTTATAACTTGAATTGAGGCTGATTACATTAGCTCCCATAGTAATTAATGCAATGGCAAGTGATTCTCCTAAGACCTCTGATTGATTTATAATTACTACTGTTTTGTTTGTTACTTCATCTATTGATCTAATTATTGCTTCCGCTGTTATCGTTAAATTGTCTGTGTGTACTCCCTCAATATCTTTTATTGGATAAAATTTCCATAATTTATGTCTAAAGTATCGGTAAGTACTTTCTTTCATTGGATTTAAGATTAAAACCTTATCTCGGTCAAAAGCATATCCATCTGGTCCTAGACTTACATCACTAACTTTTACATCTGGTATATTCTTTAGGATTCCTTTTAAATAGGAATCCCTTCCTTTATCTTCAATACTTTTGTCATATAAAACTAATAAGCTTTTCAATTCTTGCTACTCCTAAAATCTTCTAGTTCTTTTTTAAGCCTTAACCATACTTCGATGTCACATTCCATTCCAAGACCATCTCTTTTTTCTGCTTCTTCTATCTCTTTAATTATTAGATCTATTGCTTGACTATCTAACCTATCTTTACTTTCTCCAATAACATTTGCTACAACTGGTACAATGTATGTCATTCTTCCTAGTGCATATCTAAAAGCTGACAAGATTAATAATCTGAAATCCATTCTATTTAGTTTTAATTCTGGTTTATCTTCAATCTTAATGATTCTTTCAGAATCTAATTCAAGGTAGTAGTCAGCCATTTTCTTTTCAAAGTTTTTCATCATATCTGCCATAAGTTCTAAGCCATTTAAAGCACCTTCTGCTAATAAATAATCCTTAATTGCTTCTTGTACTTTTTCCATTCCATATTTTTTTGGATTTTTGATTATTTCATCACAATCATCTGTGGTTTTTTCTAGTTCTGTTATCTTCTCGTCTATTTGTTTCTTGAATTGTTTTATTTCATAATCTTTTTTTTCGTTGAATTTTCTTGTTTTCTCGTTCATGCTTTCTCCTAGTTAAAGTTATCTATCGTCATTTGTGATAACTCCCAAATATCATTTTTATTTAACATCTTTTCTAATGCGTTCTCATAGAAATCTTTCTCTACTTCAAATCCGTAAGAGTTCCTGCCTAGTTCTAACGCTGCTCTTAAAGTTGCTCCGCTTCCTGCTACTGGATCTATAACTACATCGCCTTTATCTGTAAATATTTCAATTAGTTCTTTAAGTACTCCTACAGGTTTTTGAGTTGGGTGGACTTTTGGATATTTCTTTGAGTTGTCCCTTTTCCATTCAAACCAATTGAAAATCATTTTTCCTTTACCTGTTTCTTTTTTCCCGTTATTAAACTTTGGTAGCTTATCCCTATATAAAACTACTGCGTGTTCAGTAGCTCCAACTATTTTCATATTCGCTTTTAAAACCTGTGCTGAATAATTTTTTATAAAGAAAATTGGATAAGACTTCATAAATCCGTACTTCTGGCCATATTCGATTACCGTTGGTATTTGTTCAAAACTACAGAATACAATCATTGCAGGTGCTTTATTTCTTTCTTTCGGCTCTTTTATAAGCATTTTTGAACAAAAGTGCATAAACTCGGCAATCCTAAATGTTTCATCTGTTTTGAAGAAAGACTTTTTTGCTAATTTGCTTTCTCCATTTTTATTGTCGCCATCGTTATACCAAACTGGATTACTTGCATAAGCATCTAATCCTACACAATTACCACAAAACATTATTTTTCCATTTCTTCTTACTAGAAATACACTGTTATTTTTCAATGTAATACACCAAACCTTTTTGTTGTAATTATCAATTATTTCAGGTTCAGAGTATCGTATGTTCTTAGAGTTATGATTATATTGAAAATAGTAAAGTGTGCTTCCGTTTTTCAACTTTTCTTCTCTAACTTGGCAAATACAACCTAGCTTTAAGGCTACTTCTTGTAAATTATCTATTAGATCTTTTGATATTGACGATATTTTAGTTCCCTTACCATTTTTTGAACTATCACCAAATGTGTACCAATCCCAGAATATTTTTAGTTTTTCTGTTGGCAAATCTAAGATTTCTCTAGGTATGAATTTGTTTTTTGATTTTCCAAATTGTTCTAGATATAACCAAAGTTGTTTCGAATAAATATTAAAGTTAGATTTATCAGTCCCTTTATTTTTATATTCGTTTATTTTAAAAGGGAACTCTTCCTTTAAGCTTCTAACTCTTTCTCGGTTTTCTCCTGCTTGTTTTATTGATACTGTGTACAACTGTCTGCCATTTTCACCTTTTGAATTTGCTGTACACCCATCAGCTAACCACAAACCAAAGAACTTTAGCCATGTATCAATAGGTATCTTCTTTTCTTCTTTTATGTGTTCTTGTCCGTTTGTATATATTTCGCAACTTGGTATTAGGAAATACTCTAATTCTTTATCCGTGCTATTTTTATACTGGTAACCTGACCTAGGTACAAAGCTTAAAGTACTTACATCTTTTGCTAACCTTACTTTCTTTTTTAGTTTTCTTGTTCTCTTACCGCCAAAGGTTTTAGTATCATACGAATACCAAGATAACATTCTGTGATTTTCTGTAACAAATAGATCCATGTTCATGTTTTGAAATTTATACATTTTCTCATCGTTGTCCTTGATTATTATTCTTTCTATGCCACTATATGACATTTCTAAAGTTTCATGATCTAAGCTAAGAACAATATCATCTTTGTTTATTTCGTTGTATTTCTTCCAACCTTTTGTAGTCCAACATTCTGTTTCCTCATCATAACAATAAGGTATATCGGCTATAACTAGTTGTGCTTTAGGTATGTTATACCTTTTATAGTTTTGAAAATTATCTCTATAAAGTTCACATTTTATTTCTTGGTTGCTCTTTCTTGCTACTGCTTCCACTCTATACACCTACCTATTTAAAATGGAATGTCGCTATTGTCTACTGGAAAATATCCACCATCATCAATTGGTTCATCATTTGAATAGCCACCAGGTTGATTATTTGTATTGTTGTTTGTGTTTTTTGATTCAATGAAGCTAACACTATTAATAACTACATCAGTTGTATAAACCATCTGTCCGTTCTTCTCATAGCTTCCTGTTTGTATTCTTCCAACTATTCCTATTTGATTACCTTTACTGAAATAATTAGAGATTAATTCGGCTGTCTTGCCCCAAGCTGTACAGTTTATAAAGTCGGCTGTTGGTTGATTATTTGCCTGTGCTGCTTGCCTTTTCTCTTTACTTAGTCCTCTATCAACTGCTACTGTAATTCTTGTTACTGCTGTTCCTGACTGTGTATATTTAAGTTCAGGATCTCTCGTTAATCTCCCCAAAAGTGTTACATTGTTCATAATTTACTCCTAACCCTCTATTTCTAGTATTAAATAAGTTCCATCGGTTCCATCGTCTATTTCAGTGATTTTAAATATTTCTTCATAATCTCCAAAGTAAGTACTGGCTAATATTTCTTCATCGCCATCTTTTTTCTCTAGTTCCTGTATAAGTTCTTTTATTTTCATTCCTTACTCCTCAAATAAATATTTATTTACTAAATCCATTAAATCTGATAATAGATGTTCTACAATTCCTACATAATCTGTTATGTCGTAAAAACCACTGCAATATAAATCTTCCTCTTTATCTATCTCTTGATTTAAATTGATGTATTTTTCTTTAAATTCTTCTTTTTTCATCTAACTTTTCTCTGCCTACTTCTAATATCTTTTCTCCCAAGTCTTCGCTAATCTTTCTAAATAACTCAATGTTACGTTTGTTTTCTTCTTTAAGTCCTTGTTCAAAAATCTTCTTTAAGCCTGCTTTGTGGTACTTATATTCTTCACTATCAGTTATGTTTATCTTCTTTGCATCATGTTCCATAAGTTCCAAGAAATTCCAACTTTCGAACACTCCTCTATACTCTTCATCTTCTTCTACATCAAATAACATTTCACCGCATTCTGTACCTATATAACCTTGAATGTTTAGATAATGTAGTCCACCATCTTTTCCTAATACGTATTTGTCATGTACATTAGCACCAACCACCTTATGTTCCATTTTTACGTTATTTTCATTGCTATTTTTAACTCTTAATACTGGTAGTTGAGTTAATCTACCTTGGGGTAACATTACTATTTCATTATCTGATTCATCTTCTAATGCTTCTTGTTCCCATTCTTCATAGTCATCGTCTACCGTTACTATTTGCTCATCAGGATTTATTTTTATTTTTAAAGTTAATCCTTCGTTATTGGTTTCTAAATCTATGTCTTCAAGCCTGCCTAAATTTCCGTCTATATATTTTTGAACTTTAATGGCTGTTAGTTCTCGAAGTTCTCCTAAATATAAACCCCTGTCTTTAATTGGTGTAGCTGCATATTCAAAAACTAAATTGATTAAGTTCCTTATAATTATTGGATCAAAGTCTTTTAACTTTGAGTGCATAGTGTCAATGCCAAATTCTATATCTTCTCTAACTTTAATTAACGGGGTGTTTTGTTGGTCATATATTTCTATTAGTTTTTCTGTTTTTTTAGCCTTGAATCCCAAATTTTCTACTTCAGTAATAAATTCAACTGTTCTCATTCTTAACTCCCTTTAACCTTCTAAGCTATCTCACATATACAGGTTCACTTATTTTTGCTAGTAGAACCATCTTGTAACCTTCCATATCTTCTTCGGTAAGTTCTTTTTCATAGAAAAGTGCTTTCTTCACATCAAGTGGTGTTTGAGATGGATTTTCTCTTATGCTTTCCCTTGAATGTTCGTTATGCTCTTCTTTTTCTAGTTCTCTTATTAAGTGTTTTTCGGTAAATCTTCCGTCCATAGATCCATATAAAAATCTAGTTTCATAATGGTCTATCTCGTTATCTGTATAAGGGTTATAAGTGGGTATTCCATAGTCATCATTCATTTATTAGTCCTTCTTCCTGCATTTGTTCATAATGATTTATTAAAACTTCAATTATATCTTCAGCTAATTTCTTTGCTCTTTCTGTGTCCTCTATATTTCTTACATAAGATTTCCCCATAGCTGCAACAACCAATTTTCTTATTCCTGTTTCCCATAATTTCCAAGATGTTCTAGTTCCAACTAAGTTACTTAGTTTTCCGCCGCCTTTTATATAATCATCAAGTATGCCCTGAAAAATATACGATGAGGATTTGTTATTAAGTGTCTTTGTAGTTTCAATTTCTTGTTTAACTGCATCTCTTATTAATTCTTGTAATTCTTCTCTAGTAATTGTTATTTTTTCCATGTTCATTACCTCGTGATTTTATATGCAAATATCATTAATGCTATTGAGATTATTACAGTCCCTAACATTTCTATTCCTGCTTCCATAATCCCACTTCCTTTTAATCAGTAACTTCAGTTACTTCTCTATCATCTGATTCCACATCAATAAACCTTGGTAAATATTCATAAATTTTATCTATCGCATCTTCTTCGTTTAATGCTGTAACTTCTATATTGATTTTGTAGCTTCCACTTTCTTCGACTATAAATTTTTTCATTTTTCTACCACTTTCACTTCTAGGTTTTCAATCCAGCAATAATCATCATTATTTAATTCATCTTTAAACTCTTTTTTGAGCCTTTCTATAGATTTTTTAAAAAATTCTTCTGGATTTTCTTTATACAATTTAAGTTCTTCTTCAACTGCGTTTTCCATTTGTTTTTCCATGTTGTGTATAAAGTCAAATTTTACTTGTAGCTTCATTCTTCCACCTCAATTATCGCCAAATTACCTTCCGTTTCAATCACCGCCCAATTGCCTTCCATCTCAATCATCGCCCAATTACTAGGTCTTATCGTTATTGGGTTTCCTGTCTTTGCATCAGTAAAAATGATAAAGTCGACTTCGTTGTCGTATGTTTTTTGTAATTCATTTTCGTAATAACTTTTGTTTTCTTCTACCGTTATTTCTTTTGTAATGTATGGATTATGCAATGTTAATTTCATTCTTCCACCTCAACCGCATATTTTCTGTATTCCTCGGGAATATATTTTAAGTGCTCTTCCTTCCACGTTTGCTTTAATTTTTTATCTCTTATAGAAGGAAAGAAGTTCCCTTGGTGTGTTTGTGTTAGGTATATTTGTTCTCCGTCACTTAATGTTAGGTGGGGTAGGGGGACAATATATATTTTTTCTTCTTCTCTTTCAGGTATTGGTGTACTCGCAAATTTGTAAATCACATCTAATAAATCTCGCCTTGTTTCTTCTTTTAAGTCGCTAAATCTTGGATATGCTGTATTCATTAAGCAAGATTCTAGTTTACTGATATCAGCAATAATTCTATTGCAATTTTTGATATCGAAATAAAATTCATTTTCTTTAACTTCTAAATTAATGCCATATTTCAAACCTATACTGTCTATTGCTTCTTTAAATTCTGAAATTTTCATTTTTAACCCCATTAAATAATTGGTATGCTACCCTTGTATAACCCATGTTTTTTCAGTTTTTTAAGGGTTGCTATCTGCTTCTTATTAATGGTTTTATATACGATAAAATGTTCTGCACAATTCCCCCATACTGAAATGCTTCCTGTAATTCCTAATAGCCAATTAAGGTAATCACAATAGTATTCTCTAGGACACATATCTTCGATTTCTTGTTTTGTCTTATTTAATTTCTTGCAAGCTAGATCTAATGCTTTTCCTTGGTGAGAGGGTACTGCATATTCAACTGTCCCATCTTCTAAAATCAAAACTTCTAGGTAATTTATAAATGTTTCTTGGTGTTTTTTAATATCAAACGGTGAATATACACTGTATTCTTCTAGTGTTTTATTGTTCATTTTTCCACCTCGATCTCTAACGAAATATCAATAAATTTCAAAAGACTATTGATCTCTTTTGTCATAAACTCGTCAATTTCTTTTCTTTCAACGTTTTTTAATCTTGACATTTCATAAATCCATTCTCGGTACTGATCCCTATATTTTTCATCAAGAAATTTTTTTAATGAAATGATGTTAAAGTTTTTGTTTGTCTTTTTGTTCTTAATACCTCGTTCTTTAAAAGTTTTACATATTGTTTGACGAACAATCTTTTCAGCCTTATACAATCTTCCTACTGATAATTCACAAACTATTTTGTCTATGTTTGCATTATTCACTCTTCCACCTCAATAACTGAACAATGTGAAATAGACTTAATATGACTACTTCTAAACCAATGATTGTCACGTCCATTAATTTCTTGTTTGCAGTGGTAATATCCCTCTTCATAACAAGTCCCTTTTTCTAATATCCCTATATACTCATCATTGTCTGCACATTTAACCTTTACTTTTCCCCCTAAAAAACTCTCAACTACTGATTTTTTCATTCTTCTACCTCATCTAATAATTTTTCAAAAAATTCTTTAATTTTCTCTTTGTTTTCGTCCGTTAAATAATCAAGGTAATCTGGGGAAATTATTTCTCTATATTCTTTTAATTCATCTTCTGCAAATTCTAATTGGTCTTTTAATTTGATCTTTTCTTGTTTCAAGTCAATAACTTCTTTTACTCCCTGCCTTATATATCCAGGATAACTTCTTATCCCCAAACCTAGACCATCTGTAAATGGATTTATGGTGTCAAAGGTTTCAACTAGATCCGCACTATTTAAGGATATTTCTAAAAATCGGTTAATTTTATTTGTTTTGTAAGTCATTCTTCCGCCTCATATGTGTCGATTACATTAAGCAGTCCTTCTTGTAATCTCTCGGATATAAACTCAATAGTTTCATCTCTATCAACAATATCACTCATGTCTTTTTTGTTATCCACAACCATTGTAGATAGAGCGAATCCAATGCAGTCTTTAACTGTTGTTTCCCAATTATCTACAATCCAATTTCTAAAATCTTCTTGTGGTGTATCTAAAATCGCTTTAGGTGTTAGGTGTTTATTGTCAATAACCTTTAAACAAAAATCTCTATATTTTTTGGGCATGGTGGATTCGCCAAGTTCAAATCTAATTCTTTTTCTGCTTATTAAATCGTTTAGATCTACTGCCATTCTTTATCCACCCCAAAATAAAAGAATTTTATTTTGCTTCTATCTTCTAGTAATACATTATCAAGGGCCCCTTTTAGTTCCTTTTCTAGTTCCCCTAAATCCGCTAGTTCTTTTATTTCTTCATACTCTCTATCAGCCAACCACATATCAGCTTCATAAGTAAATTTGCATTTAACTTTTTTCATTCTTCCACCTCTTTATTAAGTAAGTCTTGAATACAATAGTCGTTGATAATAGGCTTAATTAAATCAAAGTCTGTGAGTGCTGCTGTATCTCCGCTGTGATACCAAATGTAAGCTTGGTTATAATTCTTAATTCTTTTTATCTTGCCTATCTCGTATCCATTCGCTCCCTTGTAAATAACTAATTGTCCTTCTTTAAATTCTGTTATTGCCATAATATTTCTCCCGATTCTTGCAATATTTTTAACCTTCAACTTCTCTTAGTTCTATCTCTACTCTTGGATATTCTTTATCTACATAAAAGTAATGATGTATATCTCCTATTTCCTTCCAACCGTCATTCTTAATAACTCCCGCTTCTTGTAAACCGTCAAGAATAAATTTAAGTCCGCCTGTTATATTGTCCTTATCAGTCCTTTTATCTTTCCTGTACCAGTGACAATATAGATCTACTTTCTTTGTTATTTGCTCTTTGAGTTGTCCTCTTGTTTGCCAACTAATGCTTCTTGTAAATGTCTTTTTTTGGTTAGCTGCTCCAAATCTGTTAGACCTATTTATATTTATAATTTGATTAGTTGTTGGTAAATCTATGTCATAAATTAATCTATAATCAGTCAAAGATAACTCCTTCCGAATATCCTTATAAACTCTTCTCTACTGTGAGTTAGTTCGAATTTCTTTTGTCCTTCTTGTTTGCTCCATTCCATTAAGTCTTTATCGTTGTGTATCTTGTTGTGGCAAGATCTACAAACTTTCTTTTTAAGTCCATACTTATCACTTTGTTTTCTGTTGGCTATTCCTGGTATGAGGTGATGTTCCTCCAGGTAATCAAACCTTCCGCAAACTTCGCATTCTTTTTTCTCTTTCAATAAAATAACCTTTCAAACTCTGCCCTATAGTCAATTATTGTTACTCCTGCTTCGCTTGCCATTCGCAAAAAATAATCAATCAAGCTTCCCATTTGCTTGGTGTCAAACTTACTGGATCCAACAAAGCACCTCAAAAGTAATCTGTCGTTCTTTTCGTCTAGTATCTTGTAGGCTCTAAAAGCACCTTTAAAAATCCTAAGGCTCTTACTTGGAATTTCTATGTCCTCAAATTCTGCTCCGACTTCTTCTATGCCTTGGATATATAAATCCCACCTAGAAGCTTCAGACGGTATTCCATTAATCTTTTTGTCTATATCCGATATAATCGCCCACAATAGATTATTCTGATCTAATGTGCGTGATTTACGTGCATTGGAAACATTTATGTTTAATAGGTCTTCGCCATTAATATCTTGAATCTTATTAACATCAAGGTATCTTTCTAGCTCAAAAGTTATTTGAGGTTTACCTTCTATGGTGTAATTTATGTTTTTAAGCTTCCCTTTGAGTTTCATCTGTCACCTCTGCTTGGTTTATGTTAACTATTGTTACCGAATTTTGAGTTCCTAAATCTTGTAGTTCCAGTTGTATAAGCTCTAGAGTTTCAGTTTTCCTAAAGATAATTGCGTTTATGTGCTTATAAGTTGTTCCTGCTGCTTTTATCTTTTTTCTTGATTTCATGGCCTTTAAGGCTTCTTGATAAATCAATTTAATCTAAGGTTCCTTCCGCTACCCTTTATTGAAACTATATATTTATCTGCACATTGCTTTATTCGACTTCCCAAACTCTCATCAATTCTCATTAAGTCCTCTAGTGTAACTTCTGATGAAATGATGGTTTTAAGCTTGTTTAGATATCTAAAATTTATAAGTTCCCACGTTTTATCGATGTCTGGTGAACTTAGTTTTGGAAGTCCATCTTCCCCTTTAGGTCTTTTAAATAGATCATCAATGTATAAGCATTCCACACGCTTTAGCTTCTCCATAACGCTATTATCTTCAAAGTTTTTTAGCTCGTTTATTTGCTCGTTCCATGTCATATATTTAACTTTCTTTCCGTTTTTGGATTGATAGTTTGTAATTGCACTACATATATGAGTTTTACCTGCTCCACTTTGACCACCGATATAGAACCAGTCATTACTTCTAGCATTTTCTTCGGCAAGTTTTTTCACATTTGCTTGCCAAGGGCTGTTAGCTATGAAGTTGTCAAATGTTTTTTGTAGAAGTGGTTGTATTCCGCTATTATTTGCAACTACATTTTCTTTTTTATGACTTAGACATTCACATTCTTTTAAGACCATATAGCACCTAACAGTGTTACCACGTACATCTTTTTCTCCTAGGACTTCAGCTATATAACCCCTGCCCTTGCACTTAGGACAATTGGTTTCATGGTCTACTGTACTGTTATATAGCTCCATTTCGTCTAAGGATATTGCTTTAGTCCTGGTAAACAGATCCACTTCCTTGTTTTGTATCTGTTTAGTCCGATTAAAATACATATCCATACTTAGCATTCTCCTTCATAGACTTTTCTTGTTGATAAGGGTGATCTGCTGGCAATTCATAAAAACTTTGCCAACCCTTTTCTATGGTCTGGTCTATAATCTCAATTTGCTCTTCTCGATTTGTTGATAGTCTTTTAAGTGTATTTAAATTTCTTTTTAACGCTCTTGCTGTTAGTGGTCTTCTTAATTTGCTCCTAGACTTATAAAAGCCTTTAATGGCATCTATCATTTCTAAGTCAGTACCTGCAAACTCTTTAATCACTTCTCTAGTTTCTTTATCTTTGGTAATAGCATCTATAGCTTTAGTTGCTTTTTTTTCTGGTGTATCTTCTTTAACTTCTTTTTTGCTTTTAGGGGATTCTGTTTTTTCAGTATCTTTTAAATCAGTTTCTATTTCTTTATTTTGGGATTCACCCACCCCATTTTCCCCTTGGGGGGATATAGGGGGGTTATTATTCTTTGTTATTATTCTTTGTTTATATTCTATGTGGTCGTTTTGACCACTACCCATGTGGTCATTTTGACTACTACCTATGTAGTCGTTTTGACCACCTACTACGTGGTCATTTTGACTACATGGTTCAGGAGAACAATCGTTAATGTAATAAATATTTCTTTTAAATCCGCTATCAGTTTTTATTGTTTGAATTTTTATAATTCCTCTCGCTTGTAATTCTTTTAGATACTTGTAATATCTTTTTAGGCTAATACCAAGTTCATCAACAATGGTGTCTCTTAATGGATAGGCCTTAGTGTCATTGCCAGCAAATCCACAAAAATATGCGTATATAGCCTTAGCTTCAATTGACAAACTCTTATCTCGCATTACACTTCTTTTAACTTGACCAAATCCAGTATCTCTTATAACTTTTATTTCGGTATTATCCATCTTTTTCTCCTTTACCAGCTTGCTACTTTGTGTTTAACTTCTTCAACTTGATTTACATTTAGATTTTCTAATTTCTCAACGTGATATTCTCTCTTCAACCAATTCATAAATGTATCCATTGGTACCTGCTTAGCTTTTAACATTTTCGCTAGATCTATTCTTTGCTGATCTATAGAGTTATTGTTAGATGCGTTTGTAGGCTTATTATTAGCTACAGTAGGTTGTGCTTGTGTTTTTCTTCCCCATGAATACCTTTGGTTGCCCTTACCATCTACAATCACTAAATAGGCAATCTCACGCTCATTGTTGTATTCAATTTCTCTTACATAAAATTTTGTCCTAGTTTGATATTTGCCTTTATTCTGTGTAACTTCTCCCTGTTGTGGCGTTATGAATATTCCTGGTGCTGAATAAAGTTCTCTACCAATACCAACATTTATACAGGCTCTTTTAAAAGAATCTGAAGCTTCTCCCTTTTCTGCTTGGGTGTAACTTGGTATTCCTACATCTTGTTTTGAGATCCATTGTTTTTTATCCTCGTCATAAATACTTATTGTGCAGAACAGGTTGTTATTGATTACATCGTGGTGTCTTTGCCAATTCATAGGGCCAAATGTCTCATCAAGAATTTTCATGTCAACTCTCGCATCTTTGTAGAGGAGTACACTTATATAATTTTGGTTCACCATCTGTACACGGACATCTATTTCATTAGCTTTTAATAACCTAATGTATTTCATTTTCTTTCTCCTTTTGCTTATCGGTTTCATATCTTAAAAGTAGGTATTTATCTATAAGCTCTTGCATATAATAAAAGTTATTTCCACATTCAAAGTCTTTACTGTTTGTTATTAGTTCGTTTAAGGCTTTTTGGTATATTGAGTTTTGCCTTAATTTTATTAGCAATTCTCTTTTTTCGATCTCGTTCATAACTCCACCTCAATATTTAACGTTAAAGTTTCTATATTCAGTGATTTTTATTCCCTCGATGATTTCCCCATTTTCGTCAACTACTGAATCACCTGCTACTGTTAAAGATTTCTTTAAATTAACCTTATCTAAGCTTTCAGTAACTTTAATAAATTCGTTGTGTCCTATATCTTTAAGGGATTTAATTGCTGCACCCTCATCTTGCCAGTTCCATTTCTTGTTAATTTTTCCGTAAGATGCTGTGCCATTAACTGTTTTAAGTTTGAAGTTTTTATCTTCAGCAAGTCTTTTATCTGTGTAAATCTTGAGAAGTCCTTTAAAGTAAGCTTCATCATCTTCAGCCTTTTTAATTGTTTCTTCTTTAAAGTTTTTATACTTAGCTATTTGTTCATCAGCGTATTCAACAAGTTCTTCTCTTTGTTTCTTGATAGCTTGTAATTTTTCAAAGCACCAATCAGCACCTGCTAAGTCCTTGATTTCAAATGCTTCTCTTTCTTCTACTTCTTCAACTTCTTCTATATCATCAAATAATTTTAAATCTTCCATTTTATCCCCCTTAAATGCTATAAATTTCAATTAACTCATCTATGTTTTTTTCTAGTTCTTCAGCTATTCTTTGTGCTATATATTCTTGGTCATAGTCAAAAATCTTTCCGATGCTAGTTCCTATAATGTTTTTGATTCGTTCTTTCTTATAGTTTTCAATAGCTTCTTCCTTTGTACTAAATAGCTTTTCTCCGTCTATCGTGTAGGCCCTTGTTTCTTTAAGGCTCTCATCTATAAAATCTTTGTAACTGTTAATTGTTTTCATGCTAAAACTCCCTTTATCACTTCGTTTATATGTTCTTCTTCTAGTTCTAACTGTGTTATCTTGGATCTAATGTCCGCCATGTTAAGACCTAACTCATGCTTTAAATTAGTGTCATAACATTTGTAGTAAAGATATTCTGACCTCTTCCATTCACTTTTTAAATCCTCTAATAAATTGTTCATTTCATACTCCCAAACTTATTAATCTGTGATATAATAAGAGCAAATCTATATTTCAAATGTTTTTAGGCTCTTGTATTGCGGTACAAGGGTCTTTTTCTTTGCCCTTTTCATTTCAACTCCTAAAATAATTTAATTAAAAAGCTAAAAAACTTGTCTATAAATACAACTCCCACATATAAAGACCAGAAAATTAACTTTATAACAAACATTGCAGACCAATAGCTTATTGCTCCCAATATTGCTATGCCTAATACTCTTCTGATTGTTAGTTGTACGTTGTAGCTATTTAATTTAAATTTCATTTAGTTCACCTTCAATCCGTAGTTATCTTCGAAAAAATCTTCAATCCCTTCTTCTATGATTTTTGCTCTATTCCCTACTTGTATTTTCGGGAAGTCCTTTCGTCTTACAATTTTTCTAAGGCTATCTCTCCCGATGCCAAGTTTTGGTGAGTAATTTTCATAAAATTCTTTAAAACTTAATAAAGTCATTCTTTTACCCCCTTTTTTTATTTAATTTGTTATTTTAGCAAATTAGTTTTTAAAAAAATTTTCTATTTCACAATTTAATATTTCTGCTAGTTTTGGTAGCATATCTGCTTTTAAACGATATTTTCCATTTTCATAATTCCAATAAGTAGAACCATCTTTAAACCCTAGTTGTTCAGCCATTTCTTGTGATGATAGATTACGTTCTTGTCTTGTTTTTTTTATAAAATCTAAATCTATAACGTTCAAATAATCACTTCCTTCTAAATTTATATTTGCTATATCAGCAACCTGCATCTATATTATAATTTGTTATTTTAACAATGTCAACAGTTTGTTTGGTATTTTAGCAAATATATTTTTCTTTTTTGACAATGTGTTATAATGAAATTGTCAATATAGCAAAGAGAGGTGTTATTATGAGTAATCGTATTTCAGAATTAAGGCAAAAAAATAAGCTAACTCAAAAAGAATTAGCTGATAAGTTAAATATTAACTATAGTGTCCTAAGTCGTATAGAAACTGGTGAAAGATCAATAAGAGATGATGAATTATTAACAATTGCAGATTTTTTCAATGTTACTACTGATTATTTATTAGGTAGATCCTCTAACCCTAAGCTATCTAGAAAAAATGAACTTGATATACACAGAGATCTTGAAGCAATGAAAGAAAACTTTAATAAGGGTGCTTTACAAATGCAGCTCGATGGAGAAGAACTTGATGATGAAGTTATCCAATACATATTAGATAACTTAGAAGATGCTTTAACAATTGCCAAGATCAAATCCAAAGAAAAGTTTACTCCAAAGAAATATAAATGATGAGGATTAAATTTATTATTGTATAAGGTGAGATGATTTTATGCAGAGAGAAGATATTATAAAACTTGCCAATAAAACATTTAAAAAATTTAATACGGTAGATCCTTTTAAAATTGCTTCTGCTATAGACTGTGAAGTTATCTACAGAGATATGCCAAAAAAAATAAAAGGTTATACTCTTAAAAACTTTAGGATTAATATTATCTATCTCAATGAAAATTTAGATGATAACGAATTAAGAAATACCCTATTACATGAATTAGGTCATATATTTTGCAAGCATGATGAAAATAGAATCTTTACAAGTCTTAAAACAAGGTTTGTTACTGCTAAGTTAGAAAATGAAGCAGATTTATTTTCAGTAGCCATGCTTTTAAATACATTAGACAAAGAGGATTTAGAAAAATATACTTCCAGGCAACTTTCTTATATGTTAGGAATTGAAGAAAGTAAGCTTGACTTATATTTTTTTTAACAATAAAAGAACATTAGTTGTTTTATAGGAGATGATTTTATGAGAAAGATATTACCACTTATTTTAACAACCTTATTATTACTTTCAGGTTGTTCTTCAAGTAACGAAAAATCTGATATTAACCCTGACTATGTAGAAGGTTCTTATTCCGTCTTTGAAAACTCAACAGAACTCTATAGTCCTTATGATGTTTTTAAAACTATTGAAACTTTAATGAGCGTACAACCAATTACATATAACCGCAAAGACGTTGATGAATATTACAAAAAACAAACGTCAGCAATAGTTCTTGTATATGTCCAACTCATGAATATGATTGTTGCTAATAATGATAATTTTATTAACCCTGATGACTATTTTAAATTATTAAATATTGGAACAACAAATTATAGAAATGAAATGCAAAACCGAATTGAGAATCAATTTAATGCCTTTAATGAAACTAAATGTGACAGGGATTTCATTCTAAATGACATGAGTAGAGTTTGTGGAGAGTTTTTAGGTAAAACTATTAATTTAGAACCTTATGATGTTCCTGAAATATTCACCCCAGATTATTTTAAGGTTATACCTGGTGTTTCTTACGATATTGATAAGTCAAATGAGTTTTCACCTTTTAAAGATAAAGAACAAGCAAATGCTAACAATGACGAATACCTTGATAATCCTAATTCTGCTAAGCCTGATGACTTTGAAGCTAATGACGGTGAACCTATGGAATATGTGCCTAGTGAAGAAGAACGTGAAGAAATGGAAAGAATAGATGAATATAACTCTAGTCAAGAATCACCTTATGTAAAGGGACAGGAGCTTATAGTTACTGGTGAAAAGGCAAACATTAGACGAGAACCCGCTTTAGAATCTATAGTAGTTGGTTACTGGATAAAAGACGATGTAGTAACTGTTTATGACTATATATTTTATGAAGAAAGGTGGTGGATAAAGACGGATCCTAATAAAGAATGGTGGGTAAGTGAAAGAGATTTAGAAGTTATTGATTAATAGTTGGAGGAATTTATGAGAAATTATTTTAAAAAGTATTCTGTATTGCTCTTTGCTATCTTGATGTTTATTCCTATAAATATCTTTGCAAATAGCGATATCAAGTTATGGATTGATGGAAAGTATGTAGCTAGTGATGTATCACCAGTAATTGAAAATGATAGGACTTTAGTCCCTCTAAGAGTTATTTCTGAAAACCTTGGATATGATGTCGACTGGAGAGGTGATACAAAAGAAATAATGATCACTAAACCTAAAGAAGGTTATACTGATGTATTTACAATTTTAGCTTTCAAAATTGGTGACAATAAGCTATATACATTTGATGTTAAGTTAATAGGCGATGATGCAGATGGAACTTACTTTGAAGTACTTACAGAATCAGTTGCCAAACCTTTAGATGTAGCACCTAAGATTTCTAAGGATAGAACTCTAGTACCTATTAGAGCAATTGCTGAAAATTTTGGTAGAAATGTTAACTGGGATAATGCTAATAGAACAGTTGTAATTGGTGATGGATATAAAGCCGCTTCCCCTACTCCTACACCTTCTAATACATTTAGAGAAGCAACTGTAACAAGGGTAGTTGATGGAGATACTATTGTGGTTAGCCTACAAGGCCAAGAATACAAGGTAAGGTTAATAGGTGTAAATACTCCTGAAACTAAACACCCTAAGAAAGGTGTTGAGTATTTTGGAAGAGAAGCTTCAGATTACACTACAAAGGAATTAACTGGTAAGACTGTTTACCTACAAAAAGATGTTAGTGATACTGATAGGTATGGAAGATTATTAGCCTATGTATGGCTTACAAGACCTGCTACAGATAATCCTACAAATGAAGAGGTAGCAAAGTATATGTTTAACTCTAGACTTGTTGAAAATGGATATGCTAATGCTTCTCCTTATGCACCTGATCTTAAGTATCAAGATTTCTTTAGGGAAAGAGAAAGAATTGCAAGAGAAAACAACTATGGCCTTTGGGGTAACGGTGGGGCAATTATTAACACAAAACCTGTAGAAACAAAACCTACAAATACAAATAAAGTTGCTAAACCTAATAATTTAGTTAATACTGGTGGGAAAAATAATTTTAATAATTATGTAGCAGATACTACACAAGGTGTTATCAAAGGCAATAGAAAGAGCAAAATCTATCATGTACCAGGTGGTGCAAGTTATAACAAAATTTCACAAAAGAACGTTGTTTACTTTAATTCTGAATCTGAAGCACAAGCAGCAGGTTATAGAAGAGCTAAAAGATAAATAAAAAAAGAGAGCCTGCATAAATGCAAGCTCCCTAAAAGATATATGCTATCTTTTCATGTCGCAATTTAATTATAGCATATAATCTTCTATTTACAATAATGGGGGTTATATTATGTATGAAGTAAGAATTGGAAAAATTTATAAAGATAAAAGGGGTTATTTTAGAGGTGATGTTGTACTAGATAACGGTATTAAACCTATAAGAAAAAGTTTTAGTGCAAAGAAAAAATACGATTTAATAGAAAAAAGAGATGCTTGGATTGATAAATATAAAGACTTATATTTAGATCCATTCACCTCAAACACACTAGGTAAATTATATCACGATTGGGTTTATACAGTCAAAAAAGGTAAGACGTCAGATAATACTTTGTATGAATATGTAGTGACATTAAACAAAAGAATTAAAGGATATAGCATTGAAAATGTTGATATTTCTGAATTAAATCCTTTTATTGTTGAAAACTATATAAAAGAACTACTAAGGGATAATACAGCTAGTACAGTTAAGAAAGTTGTTTCTCACATAAATTCTTTTTATATTTATTGCTTAAACAATAATCTAGTTAGAAATAATCCTTTTGCTAGTGTTACGATTAAAGCTGATAAGGAACAAAGGGAAGCCTACACATTGAAAGAACAAAAAATAATTCTTAATAGTTTAGATTATACTGATTCAGTGGATCTAATAATTTATATAAGTTTGATAGCAGGATTAAGAAAGGCTGAAGCAATAGCTTTAGATCTTTATGACTTAGTAAATAATATCCTAGACATCAATAAACAATATAAGAGAATTACTTCAATCGATGGAAATGATATTTCTACAAAATATCAAATTTCTACTTTGAAAACAAAAGCTTCTTATAGGAGAGTTCCCTTACCAGCTCAATCAGTTAAGATTCTAAAAAATAATATCGCAAGAGTAAATGAATTGAGAATAAGAAGTGGATATGAATTCAATCCTAATAACTTGATGTTCCCTAGTGAGACTGGTGGATATATAGAAGCTAAAAGACCAACTAGAAGACTTAAAAGACTTTGTGAAGAAGCTGGTATAGAGTATAAGACCTTCCACGCATTAAGGCATACCTATATAACTAGACTTGCTGAAAATAATATCCAACCTAAAATAGCACAGGTATTAGCAGGTCACAGTGACTACTCTACGACTATGAATGTTTATACTCATATATCAGACCAACAAAAGCAAAAGGCAATTGATATTATTACAAATAACAATGTTTTTACCTTATAAAACAGACCTGTATTTTGGTATAAAAGTTGGTGTAAAAGTGGTGTAAAAATTTTAGGAAAATACAGTAAAATATAGTTTTTTTACAGTAAAATACAGTTTTTTCAAAGAAAGTGGATAAAGAAATACCCGTGTCAAACCGCTATTTTAACCTATTTCTAGGAAAATACAGTAAAACACGGGTAAATACAGTTTTTCTGGTGCAGAAAGAGGGA
>QWCP01000104.1_pt1 | contig 86057 bp, 70 predicted proteins | sample 1972561 | NCBI WGS metagenome assembly QWCP01 (sample SAMN09866705, study PRJNA288562) | Human vaginal metagenome isolate pre4_vaginal, whole genome shotgun... | isolation source: vagina | host: Homo sapiens | place: USA: California
GTTTAGGGGAGATGTTGTCTAGTAGGTATCAGTTGATTCCTCTGACTGGTATGTGTTAAGACATCGCCTCGGTGTGAATGTGGTTATTTTTATACGTGAAGTCGATACGCGCAACTGTTATGCCAGTTTTGAAGCCATTTTTGTGCATCAAAACTGGCATATCGGGTGTGTTAATCGGTTAAGCAGAATGTGTGATAGTGCGAACTCCTCGAATTTAACGGGGTTTGTAGATTGTAGGTTCGTGAAAATTGGTAGCGTGGAACGCTAGCAACGCTGGCGTCCAATTTTAGAGTTAAAAGTGTGCTCTCAGGTGCGTGAAAGTTGTCAGCGTACAACGCTGACAATGTGTACGCTCGAAAAACCCTCTCAATTCTCACTCATGAGATACGTAGACGTTGTTAGCGCCGAACACTCACAATGCTCACGTCCATCGTTAAGAGTGATTGGAATCCTCACCCGTTCGTGAACTATGGAACGCAATGCCAAGTCATCTTTCACGAATTACTCAAGCCCCTACACGCCGCAATAATAACCAGATGGAATAAACCAAACCCCACAAAATCCCAAGAGCCCATAATCGTGCTGGATTTTAGTTCAAACCCATAATCACGAGCAGAACAGTAATTTCAATCACGCTCATAATAATTGAAAAACTATTTGCTGCGCTTGCTTTACCTTCATCTCCATTGCATAAGCCTGTGTATACAGCAGAAACAACGCTCATCGGGGCGAAGGCAACAATCACCAAAGCTTGGCGAATAACTAAATCAAAAGGTAAAACGTAATAGCAGAACAGAGCCAAAATAATCGAAAAAATATGACGTAAACCGAGCAGAGCAAAAATATCTTTCATATACTCACGCTTGAACTCAATGCGAATCATAACGCCTAACATCAACATGGCAATACATGGATTTGCAGCAGCCATAGGGCTAATCAAGGTGTTAACGGCTTCAGGAAGATGCACGCCGAACGTGGTGAGAGTAAACATAACCACATAAGTCATGAGGGGAGTGCTGGTTATCATACGTTGAATAAAAGTTTTCCAATCAAAACCTCGTGAATTTTTAGATAAATACTGCGAGGTAAAAGCGTATGTGCCACCAGTGCAAGCAATGCTGTTACCGGCATCGAACATACTTGCCGTTACTGTTCCTAAAGCAGGAAGAAATGATTGAACGAAGGGTATGCAGAAAGTACCAATATTCATAGCGGGCAGGCACAACATATACAGCGCCTTCGTTGGCGCGCTCTGACGGCGAGTAAGTAGCATGCCGACGACCACCATCACAATATTTGCGCCCAGACCAAGAGCGGCGAGAGCAAGCATAATGCCGCCCGAATGCAAAGTATTCTTATTGAAATTCACAATAATGGCAGCTGGTAAGGTAAAGTTCATCAAAATAGTTTTAAGAGTTTCACTCGAACGCGGTGGCATGAGTTTGAGCGCGTCAAGGAATCGTCCCACGCACATAATAAGAACGAATGCTGTTGCGTTAAGAAGAACGTGAGACATAACTGCGCCTTTATATTTATGGGTATATCTATAGGGAAATGTACGGGTTTTAGGATACGCCGAGTTATCGAAGACGAGTGCATAGGGTGTGATTCTTCCCCCTGTTGATTGATATCTTGTAATATAAGTCGCGCGTAGCATAAAAGTACCGCGCTGAGGGATGCATAATCAGTGCAACACCCCTGATTGTGTATATTGGGAGAAAGCGTGGTTCGGCTTGGCGATATAACAGCGTTGCTATGTCGTCAAGCTTATGTACGTGTGTTGCTAATGCGCATTTTGTCTGCTTGTACTGTATAATGGTAATTCGTGTGTGCCGCTGGTATGCCTATGTGAAGGTGTGCAGCAGCGGGATATCCCAAAGTTGAAGACGGCTTCTAGTAATAGAAAACCTGAGACAATGGGTCATCGGGCCGGTGGACTGTGGCTGTGAAGACTTTTACCTTAAAGTGGGCAAAAGATTCTTGACGTGCGTGCAGTGTAGCGGTCGCACTGAATAGAAACAAGAATCGGAGAAAACAGTTGCCTACTATTGAACAGCTGGTCCGTAAGGGACGTCAACCAAAGCCAAAGAAGTCCAAGACTTTGGCATTGAAGGGTAGCCCACTGCGTCGCGGTGTGTGCACTCGTGTTTATACAACAACTCCAAAGAAGCCAAACTCTGCACTCCGTAAGGTTGCACGTGTTCGTCTTTCTTCCGGCGTTGAAGTAACCGCCTACATTCCAGGCGAAGGCCACAACTTGCAGGAGCACTCCATTGTGCTCGTTCGCGGTGGTCGTGTTAAGGATCTTCCTGGTGTTCGTTACCACATCGTTCGCGGTGCTCTCGATACTCAGGGTGTAAAGGATCGTAAGCAGGGTCGTTCCCTCTACGGCGCAAAGAAGGCTAAGTAATTATGTCACGTAAAGGACCAGCAAAAAAGCATCAGCTCCTGCCAGATCCAATTTACGGTTCGACAGTTGTAGCTCAGCTCATTAACAAGATTCTCCTCGATGGTAAGAAGTCTTTGGCAGAGGACATCGTTTACTCTGCTCTCGACATCGTTAAGGAGAAGACAGAACAAGAACCAGTAGCAGTACTCAAGCGCGCTTTGGACAACATTCGCCCAAGCCTCGAAGTACGTTCCCGCCGTGTTGGTGGTGCTACCTACCAGGTTCCAGTAGAAGTTAAGCCAGCACGCGCAAACACTTTGACTTTGCGCTGGCTCACAGACTTCTCTCGTCAGCGTCGTGAAAAGACCATGGCAGAGCGCCTGGCAAACGAAATTCTCGATGCAGCTAATGGTCTCGGTGCTTCCGTAAAGCGTCGTGAAGACACCCACAAGATGGCTGAGGCTAACAAGGCCTTCGCTCACTATCGTTGGTAATTTCGTTCATAGACGAGGAAAGTTAGGTAAAAAATGGCACAAGATGTGCTTAAGGACCTCAAGTTTGTTCGTAACATCGGCATTATGGCTCACATTGATGCTGGTAAGACAACAACAACTGAGCGTATCCTCTTCTACACCGGCGTAAATTACAAGATCGGTGAAACCCATGATGGTGCTTCCACTATGGACTGGATGGAGCAGGAGAAGGAACGTGGTATTACCATTACCTCCGCTGCTACCACCTGCTTCTGGAACCGTCAGTCTCACGACACCAAAGACAAGTACCAGATCAACATCATCGATACCCCAGGCCACGTGGACTTTACAGCAGAAGTAGAGCGCTCTCTGCGCGTTCTCGACGGTGCTGTAGCAGTTTTCGATGGTAAGGAAGGTGTGGAACCACAGTCTGAAACCGTATGGCGTCAGGCAGATAAGTACAATGTTCCACGTATCTGCTTCATCAACAAGATGGATAAGCTGGGCGCAAACTTCTACTACTCGGTAGATACCATTAAGGAAAAGCTCGGCGCTAAGCCAATCGTTATGCAGATTCCAATTGGTTCTGAAAACGAGTTCATGGGCGTTATCGACCTCGTACGCATGGTTGCATATGTATGGGATGACGATGCAGATAAGGGTGCTACCTACAAGACTGAAGAAATTCCTGCAGATTTGAAGGACAAGGCAGATGAATACCGTCAGCAGCTCCTCGAAACTGTTGCAGAAACCGATGAAGACTTGATGAACAAGTTCTTTGAAGGTGAGGAAATCACCGAAGGAGAAATCCGTAAGGCTGTTCGCGAGCTTACCGTGAAGTCTGAAGCATACCCTGTATACTGCGGTTCTGCATTCAAGGATAAGGGTGTTCAGCCAATGCTCGATGCAGTGGTTGACTTCTTGCCAGCTCCAAACGATGTTCCTGCAATTAAGGGCTACAATCCATCCGATGAAACCGTTGAGATCGACCGTCATCCAAACGCAGACGAACCATTCTCTGCTCTCGCATTCAAGATTGCAGCTCACCCATTCTACGGTAAGCTCGTATACGTTCGCGTATACTCCGGTTCCGTATCTCAGGGCGACACTGTTCTCAATGCGAACAAGGGCAAGAAGGAACGCGTTGGTAAGCTCTTCCAGATGCACGCTGATAAGGAAAACCCAGTAGAGGCAGCATCTGCAGGTAACATTTATGCTTTCGTTGGTTTGAAGAACATCACCACTGGTGATACTTTGTGCGACGAAAAGAACCCTGTTGTTCTTGAGTCTATGAGCTTCCCAGAGCCTGTAATCCAGGTTGCTGTAGAGCCAAAGACCAAGGCTGATCAGGAAAAGATGGGTATTGCATTGCAGCGCCTGTCTGATGAGGATCCAACCTTCCAGGTAACTACTGATGAAGAATCCGGCCAGACCTTGATTGCAGGTATGGGCGAGCTTCAGCTCGACATCTTGGTTGATCGTATGCGCCGCGAATTCCACGTGGAGTGCAACGTAGGTAACCCACAGGTTTCCTACCGTGAGACCATCAAGAAGCCAGTAATGAACCAGGAATACACGCACAAGAAGCAGACTGGTGGTTCCGGTCAATTCGCAAAGGTATTGATGAACTTTGAGCCACTCGACACTACTCAGGGCGAAACCTACGCATTTGATAACCAGGTTACCGGTGGTCACATTACTAAGGAATTCATTCCTTCTATCGACGCTGGTGTTCAGGAAGCAATGCAGTCTGGTGTACTCGCGGGCTTCCCAGTTGTGGGCGTGAAGGCAACCGTAACCGATGGTCAGGTTCACGACGTTGATTCCTCTGAAATGGCCTTCAAGATTGCAGGTTCCATGGCATTCAAGGAAGCTGCTCCTAAGGCTAACCCAGTAATCCTCGAGCCAATCATGGCTGTTGAGGTTCGTACTCCAGAAGAGTACATGGGTGACGTTATGGGTGATATTAACTCTCGTCGTGGTGCAATCCAGTCTATGGAAGATGCAACTGGCGTAAAGGTTATTAAGGCTAAGGTGCCATTGGCTGAAATGTTCGGCTACATTGGTGACCTTCGTTCCCGCACTCAGGGTCGTGCAGTTTACTCCATGACCATGGATTCTTATGCAGAGGTTCCAAAGACTGTAGCAGAAGAAATCATTAAGGCACAGCGCGGCGAGTAATCGCTTAAGTAGCCTAAACAAGAAGCGGAAGTTCGCGCCGAACTTCCGTGAGAACTTCCGCTTCTTGACTGCAAGGTTAAAGTCTTACGGCACACATAAAATCAAGAGTAATTCTAGGTTTAACACGCCGTGGCAGTTGACCTTAAGAAGTAGTAAAATTTAACGAGTGTCTTGTGTCTACAAGGCATAAGACGAAACTCTAGAGACGTCCAGGAGGACACAATATGGCAAAGGCAAAGTTCGAACGTACTAAGCCTCACGTTAACATTGGTACCATTGGTCACGTTGATCACGGTAAGACCACCCTCACTGCAGCAATCTCCAAGACTCTGCATGAGATGTACCCAGATCTGAACCCTGCATACGACTTCGATCAGATTGATTCCGCTCCTGAAGAGAAGGAACGCGGTATTACCATTAACATCGCTCACATCGAGTATGAAACCGACGCTCGCCACTATGCACACGTAGATGCTCCTGGCCACGCTGATTATGTGAAGAACATGATTACCGGTGCTGCTCAGATGGATGGCGCTATCCTCGTAGTAGCTGCTACCGATGGTCCTATGGCACAGACTCGCGAACACGTTTTGCTCGCAAAGCAGGTTGGTGTGCCAAAGCTTCTCGTAGCTTTGAACAAGTGCGATATGGTTGAAGATGAAGAGCTCATCGAGCTCGTTGAAGAAGAAGTTCGCGATTTGCTCGACGAAAACGGTTTCGACCGCGATTGCCCAGTAATCCGTACTTCTGCTTACGGTGCCCTTCACGATGACGCTCCAGATCACGAGAAGTGGGCTCAGACCGTTAAGGATTTGATGAACGCTGTTGACGAGTACATCCCAACTCCAGTTCACGATCTCGACAAGCCATTCTTGATGCCTATCGAAGACGTATTCACCATTTCCGGTCGTGGTACCGTAGTAACCGGTCGTGTAGAGCGCGGTCGTCTTGCTATCAACTCCCCAGTGGAAATCGTTGGTCTTCGCCCAACTAGCTCCACCACTTGCACCTCCATCGAGACCTTCCACAAGCAGATGGACGAAGCAGAAGCTGGTGACAACACCGGTCTTCTCCTCCGTGGTGTTGGTCGTGAAGATGTAGAGCGCGGTCAGGTTGTTGCTGCACCAGGCTCCATCACTCCTCACACCAAGTTCGAAGCTGAGGTATACGTTTTGACTAAGGATGAAGGTGGCCGTCACTCGCCATTCTTCTCCAACTACCGTCCACAGTTCTACCTGCGTACTACTGACGTAACTGGCGTTATCACCTTGCCAGAAGGCGTTGAGATGGTACAGCCTGGCGATCACGCAACCTTCGGCGTTGAGCTCATTCAGCCAATCGCTATGGAAGAAGGTTTGACCTTCGCAGTTCGTGAAGGTGGCCGCACCGTAGGTTCCGGTCGTATCACCAAGATCGTAGAGTAGTTTGAACTAAACTAACTCAGATTAGGTTAGACTGATTAAGTTCCCAAGGTTTTAAAGGCCTTGGGAACTTTTTTGTTTTGTGCTGTTGTGGTGTCGCGTTTTTTACGGCTTATAGGGCTGACTGATTTGGGGATTCTGGTGGCTTGTGGTGGCTTGTGGGAAAGGACGTGTTCGGCATGTCATAATCTGGCTCTGGGGGGGGGGGGGCTGGGGGAGAGTGTTACCCAGTAGGTTCCAGTTGATTCCTCAGGATGTTATCTGTCAAGGCATCGTTGCGACGTGAATGTGTTCGTCTTTATATGAGAAGTCGATATGCGCTACCGTTATGCCAGTTTTGATGCACAAAATGGCTTCAAAACTGGCATAACAGGTGTATTAATCGGTTAAGCAGAATGCGTGAGAGTAGCTGCTCTCCGAATTTAACGCAGCTTGAAGGTTGGCTGTTAGGAACAGCTGCTAGTCACACACCTACAACCCTGCTAAAATCCGAAAACCCCACTAAGTCCAATGAACCACCCCACCTCAATAGCGGTATGCGCGCATGCGCAATATCCACGAAATGAGCGTGTATATCGCAGTTTTTTTCCCCCAAAAAAATCTTTCGGCAATCAGTGCTACATGAGGGAGAGAGAGTTAGCATTCTAATCGAGGTATAACTCAGATAATTGAGGAGCACCCAAGGCAAAAGCTCGTAACAGATGAGAACGTACCCGCAGCGCAATAGCGTTCTGTAACGAAGCAGATGCTTGGCTTGCTAGAGACGCAGAACTATGAGAAGCGGAATCTTCATCTAAAGAGCGTAACTGTGTGAGCGCAGTGTCCAGCTCAAGGGAAGCAGTAAGAGTCATACTGAGTCCTGTTGCTCCATCCTGACCGGAATACTGAATTAACTGGCTAGCATTATAAATGCGTTCACGCGAATCCTTATATGATGTGGACTGTTTCTGTGCATGGACTGCAAAAATATCGCTAGCTTGAGAAGCGGAAAGAGCATACGAGCCAGCATTCTCAACGCTTGCGTCACGTGTAGCAATCACTTCATACGAAAAACGTAGCCGATCTTCTGCCTGAGCTAATGCTTGATAGCTACGTGAACTTAAGACATTAATCGACAGTGTTGATTCCTCGGATAACGCCGTCTGAGCGGTTGCTTGATCCTGTGCGGCTTGTGCAAGAACACCTGATTCGTCTAGACCAGAGGAGAGCACCGCTAAAGCACTATGCATAATACCTTCGGCATAGCGTGAAGGACATTCTAAAGCAACCTTCATCCAAGCGTCAGCACTCAAAGATGCAGCAACCTGTGTATAAGAGGGGAGTAACGCTGAGTGTTGATGAGCTTGTAAATTTTTTGCTGTGACGTAGGAAGCGTCGCACGATGATGATGAACTGACTGATTCGGTTGATTGAGCTGCAAAGGATGGATATGCAATACTGGCGCACGATAAGCTCAGAGCATATCCAGCAATAAGAGCTGTTACGCGAGAGACTGCAGATGAATGCTGTGCTTTCATACTCTCTTTTCCCTCTCAGCAGAGCGTATACTTTCAAAGTCTATATTCCTCGTTAGAATAATACTTCACTTAGACCGTAAGCGCATGACACGCATGTGCATTGTATAACTTCATATAGGAGGTCTCCACTATGGAACTTGATTTGTCGCAGTTACATCGAATCGCAGCAGAACAGGGAATTGAAGCGGAAACCTTAGATGAGGCATTAGCTCAAGCATTGAAGTTGGCATATTCTAAAACACCGAACGCTGCAAAGCATGCTCGTGTAGAACTCGATGAACGCGCTGGTTCCTTTACCATCTGGGCGCAGGATGAGATTCCAGTAGAACCAACAGAAGAAGATCCTCGCCCACGTCCTGAATTAGGAGAACCTTACGACGATACTCCACAAGATTTTGGTCGCGTAGCTGCTGCAACAGCTGCGCAAGTGATTACGGGACTTTTCCGTAAAGCTACTGACGATAAGATTTTTGGTGCTTTCTCAGGTCAGAAAGGCCAGATTATTAACGGTATTATTCAGCAGAACTCACGCGATCCGCAGAATATTCATGTGGCAGTGGGAGATGTAGAGGCTATTTTGCCACGTCGTGAACAAGTTCCTGGTGAAGTGTACCGTCACGGTGAGCGCATTCGCGTGTACGTAGTGAACGTTGCACGCGGATTAAAGGGACCAGAAATTATTGTGTCTCGTTCTCATCCAGAGCTGGTTCGCCGTCTTTTCGAGCGTGAAGTTCCTGAACTTGCATCGGGAGCAGTATCCATTATGTCTATTGCTCGAGAAGCAGGCGCTCGTACGAAGATTGCTGTGCGAGCAAATACTCCAGGAATCAATCCTAAGGGTTCTTTGATTGGTCCAAGCGGTAACCGTGTACGCTCGGTTATGGAAAACTTGGGTGATGAGAAGATTGATATTGTGGATTGGTCCAATGATCCAGCCAAGTTTATTGCCGCCGCTCTTTCTCCTGCACACGCAACATCTGTGCGTGTAGTCAGCGAGAAGAATCAAACAGCTATTGCTCTTATTAAGGAAGATCAGCTTTCTTTGGCTATTGGTAAAGAAGGCCAGAACGCTCGTTTGGCTGCAAAATTAACAGGTTGGAAGATTGGTATTGAATCTGTGGAATCTCAGGCTGTGCGCAGTGAAGTATCTGAGGAAACAGAAGAAGATAATTCTGCTGCCTCAAGCGCTGAATAAAAGCGTGAGAGTACGAGAGTTAATCCAATAAAATACCTAATTTATACACGCGAAGAGTAGTGGTTTTCATCCATGACTATCAGTATGATTAATAGAGCTTGTGATAGAAAATCACTACTGTGAGACGAGGTAATACGATCATGGTCACGTTACGATGAGACAGGATACGTTAACCCTACTCATATAGGCGCTGCGAGCAAGTTACGCGCGGCGCTGATGTAAAGGAGAAATTGTGCCTAAAGCACGCGTATACGAACTTGCAAAACAATTTGGTGTAGACAGCAAAACCGTTCTTGCGAAGCTCAAGGATATGGGAGAGTTTGTTAAGTCTGCATCTTCTACCGTAGAAGCGCCAGTTGTGCGTAAATTAACGGCTGCTTTTGGTGACGCTCATAGCGCGCAGCCAGCAGATACTGCTTCACCACAAGCCTCAGGTAAGGCTACTGCTCAGCCAGCAGCGAAGGCTCATAAAGCTGAAAAAGCTCAAGCAGATAAGGCTCCACAAGCCAAGAAAACAGAGAATACTGAAACAGAGAAGACCGCTAAGGCTCCATCTCCACGTGCAGCAGTGGCTCGTGCTGCTATGTCTTCTGTGAATCCAGCGGCAAATAAGGCGGCTGCAGCAGGCGAGAAAGCAGCTGCACAATCCTCTCAGAAAGCTGCTGCTAAGCCAGCTCGCAAGAAGAGTGAAACTGCATCAGCTAAGAATGCAGCAACTGCGGTCACTTCATCTAATTCAACTGCAGCTGCAACGCCTTCCGCTCCTTCAGCAGCTACTCCTACTTCAGCTGCTCAGTCAGCAAAGAGTGCAGAACATGCTACGCCGGGCATTCCAAAGCCTCGCAGTCGCGCTAATGGAACACCACGTCCAGGCAATAACCCATTTATGAGCAAACAGCGTATGGGCTCAACTCCAACTCCAGGCGATATTCCACGTCCACACCCAATGAGTCGCCCAGGTGCGAATGCTGAAGGTGGTCAAGGTGGTAATGGTGATCGTCGTGGTCGCGGTGGTCGTCCAGGTCAGGGTCAAGGCGGCAACCGCAATGGTCACGGCGGTGATCGTCGTGGTCGCGGTTCTCGTCCAAGCGCTCCACGCCCAGGTCAGTCCCAAGGCGCCGGTTCACAGAACTCCCGTGGTGGTAACGGCGGCTCCAAGTGGGGCAATCGCCCATCGCCAAGCAACGCTGGTGCCGGTAACGGCGGCTCCCGTGGGGGCGGTGGCAATCGTTTCGGTGGCGGTGCAGCCCACAACAACGGTCCAGCACCATCGAACGGTCCAGCTCGTGGCGGTCGCGGTCGCGGCGGCGCTGCAGGTGCATTTGGCCGTCAGGGCGCTAAGTCGTCTAAGTCTCGTAAGGCAGCATTACGCAATAAGCGCCAGGAGTCCGAAGAACTGAAAGCACCAGTTATCGGTGGTGTACGTATTCCATCCGGTAACGGTCAAATTGTTCAGTTGCCACAGGGCGCAACCTTGTCTGATTTGGGCGAAAAGATTAATGTAAGCGCAGCAAGCTTGGTCACTGTGCTGTTCCACCTCGGTGAAATGGCCACAGCAACCCAGTCTCTCGACGCTGACACTTTCGCAGTTCTCGGTGAAGAAATCGGTTGGAATATTAAGATCGTATCCGCCGAAGAAGAAGACCGAGCACTCTTGCAGCAGTTCGACATCGATTTGGATGCCGAAATCGACGAAGACAAGCTCGTTCCTCGTCCACCAGTGGTTACTGTTATGGGTCACGTTGATCACGGTAAGACTCGCTTGCTCGACACCATTCGTAAGACGAATGTTATTAAGTCTGAGGCCGGTGGCATTACCCAGCGTATTGGTGCTTACCAGATTCACGTGAGCCTCAACGATATTGATCGCCGCATTACCTTCTTGGATACTCCAGGTCACGAAGCCTTCACCGCTATGCGTGCTCGAGGTGCTGAGTTAACTGACGTGGCAATTTTGGTTGTTGCAGCAGATGACGGCGTAATGCCTCAGACTGTTGAAGCTATTAACCACGCTCAGGCAGCTCATGTTCCAGTTGTTGTAGCTGTGAACAAGATTGATGTGGACGGCGCTAACCCAGACAAGGTACGCGGTCAGCTCACTGAATTCGGATTAGTTCCAGAAGAATATGGTGGAGACACCATGTTCGTGGATATTTCCGCAAAGCAGGGCTTGAATATTGACAAGCTGCTTGAAGCTGTTCTGCTGACTGCAGATGCTACCTTGGATTTGCGTGCTGATCCTGAAGCTGATGCTCGCGGTGCAACCGTTGAAGCTCGCTTGGATAAGGGTCGCGGTGCCGTAGCAACTGTTCTGGTGCAGCAGGGTACTTTGCGCGTGGGCGATTCTATTGTGGCTGGTAAGTCTTACGGTCGTGTGCGTGCATTGCTCGATGAAAATGGTAATAACCTGCAAGAAGCAGATCCATCACGCCCAGTAGCAGTGCTCGGTTTGACCTCTGTGCCAACAGCAGGAGACCTCTTCCTCGTAGCTTCTGACGACCGTACAGCTCGCCAGATTGCTGAAAAGCGTGAAGCTTCCGAACGTGCAGCACAGCTTGCTCGCCGTCATAAGGTGGTCTCCTTGGAGAACCTTAAGGAGCAGTTCGCTAAGTCTGAAGTTGATATGCTCAACGTTATTATTAAGGGTGACTCCTCTGGTTCTGTGGAAGCTCTGGAAGAATCCTTAATGAAGATTGAGGTAAGCGACGAAGTAGGTATTCAGGTTATTCACCGCGGTGTGGGTGCTATTACCCAGAACGATGTGAACCTGGCAACCGTCGATAAGGCTGTTATTATTGGCTTCAACGTGCGTCCATCTCGCCAAGTTGGTGATTTGGCTGAGCGCGAAGGCGTAGACGTACGTTACTACTCCGTTATTTACAAGGCGATTGAAGAGATTGAATCCTCGCTTAAGGGCATGCTCAAGCCTGAGTATGAAGAAGTTGTTACTTCCCACAGCGAGATTCGCGAAATCTTCCGCTCGTCCAAGTTCGGTAACATTGCTGGTGTAAAGGTCGAAGACGGTACTGTAAAGCGCGGCACCAAGGCTCGCATTATGCGCGATGGTGTCGTAACCTTTAACGACCTCGAGATTTCCACCTTGCGTCGCTTTAAGGATGACGTTACCGAGGTTACCGAGGGCTACGAAGCAGGTATTAACCTCGGAAGCTTCAATGATATTCAGATTGGCGATATTATTGAAACCTTCGAGATGCAAGAGATTGCACGCAGCTAGGTTTGATGATGATAGGCTGATGCATGCAGCCTAGGCACGAAGGCAGTCGATATGGAACGACTGCCTTTTGTGCTGAAAAGATAGGGAACAGGACTGATTATGGCAGGAACAAATCCTCGCGCAGTACGCATTGCTGGGCTTATCCAGCGCGTTGTTGCGAATGCCTTGGAAAAAGATATTCATGATCCTCGTTTACGCGGCGTAACGATTACCGAAGTACGCGTTACAAACGATATGCAGCAGGCTCGCATCTTCTGGACCATTTATGGCGATAAAGGCCGCGAAGAAGGACAAAAGAAACGTGCCGCTCAAGCTTTGAAACAAGCTCAAGGTCATTTACGCTCTAAAGTAGGACGTACAGCAGGTTTGCGTTTAACTCCGCAGCTTTTCTTTGTTTTTGACGCTTTACAAGGTCATGCGGCACAAGTAGATGATGTGCTTGTTGTGGCTCGAAAGCGTGACGAAGAGCTGGCTCGTTTGCGTGAGAACGCGCAGTACGCTGGTGAAGCAGACCCATATAAGCATAAAGAAGAGGCTGCAGATAGTTACGATGAGAGCGATGATTTTACGCTTGACTTTGGTGATGACTTTGATGATGACGAAGATTTCGATCTGACCATCATTATGGATGACGATGAGTAGTGGCGTCCTGATTGTCGACAAGCCGCAGGGTGTAACCAGTCATGATGTGGTTGCAGCCTGTCGATCCCTTCTGCACACCTCGAAGGTAGGGCACGCGGGAACGCTCGATCCGATGGCTACAGGCGTACTCGTTATTGGTTTCGGCTCGGCTACCCGTTTGCTCAACTCGATTGTGGGAACAGATAAAACTTATATGACGACTATTCGCCTCGGTCTGCGCTCAACAACAGACGATGCAGACGGAGAGCTTATCTATCCTGATAATCAAGAAGAAGTAAGCCAGCGCTTAACTGAGCTGACGCGCGAAAAAATCGTTTCCACAATCAACGAGCAGCTCGTTGGTCAGATAAAACAGGTGCCGAGCACTTTCTCGGCCAAGAAAATCAACGGTCAGCGTGCCTACAATCTTGCGCGTAGCGGTGAGGATGTGCAGCTGAAAGCACAAGATATTACTATCAGCAGTTTCGATGTACTCGATGTACGCCATGCCGAAGCGGCGTCCGTGGACGTGGATGCGCGCGTTACCTGTTCAGCGGGCACTTATATCCGTGCTCTCGGCCGCGATCTGGGCAAACTGCTCGGTGTAGGCGGATACTTAACGATGCTGCGGCGCGAACGCGTCGGGAACTTTAATGCAGACGACGCTATGGCGATTAAGTTTAGCACGGTCGAGCGTGTGTTTACTGATCGCGATGGAGTAGAGCAGCGCCGAATGAAAGCCGTGTATCCGGACGGTTTACGCGATAACCAGGAAGCGCTGAGTGCTCACATTATTACGCCGTTCCAAGCAGCGGCAGCAACCCTGCCGATGATTGAACTGAGCGATGAGCAAGCGGTCGATATTAGTTTCGGGCGACCGTTGGAGCTGAGTATTCCGCATGCGGTGGCGGCATCGTATAAAACGCATCTGATGGCGTTGCTGGAACCGTGGAAGAAGCATGTGTGCAAGCCGTCAACAGTTTTTATAACGTCTCGTGAACTTGCAACTCTTATTCAGGAAGGTTAAATAATGGACATTATTCATCTCGAACCGAATAGCGACGGGGTTGTTGAATGGCCAACTTTGAGCGACGAGAAGCGCGCTGTGGTGACCATTGGTAATTTTGATGGTGTGCACAAGGGGCATCAGGCGGTGCTTAACCGTGCGCGTGCCTTGGCTGAGCAGTATGACGTGCCAAGCGTAGCGATTACTTTCGATCCGCGTCCAAGCGTTGTACACAGCTACGCGGCCTCGCATGACGGCGAGCAGTTGGCCGAATATGCGGACGAGTTTGCTGTGATGAGCTTGAACCATCGTCTCAAGCTGATCGAGCAGGCAGGGTTTGATTATGCTCTCGTTGTGCGTTATACGCTTGAGTTTGCGGCGCGCACGTATATTTTCTTCCTCGGTCAGCTTGTGGGCAAGCTCGGTATGAGAACTCTTGTGCTCGGCATGGACGCAACGATGGGAAAGGGTCGCGAAGGTAATATCGGTGCGATTGCTAAGTTGAGTGCTGCAACCGGCGTTTTCGAGCTGGATGTTGTTGATGACTGCGGTCCGTCTGGTGTATTCGTGCCACGGACGTTGGAATATGCGGTACCACAAAACGATGGCGAGCCGCATAATCCGATGACTGGCATGACCAAAGCTGAGCTGCGCGCATGGACAAAAAAGCATAACAGTGTGGCAACGCGTGCCTATAGTTCCTCGATGATTCGCTTCTTACTGGCTCGCGGATGCATGCACGATGCAGCAGAAATTTTGGGTCGTCCGCACAGCATTGACGCAGTAGTGGAGCATGGGGCAGCTCGCGGACGTGGGTTGGGATTCCCAACAGCTAACTGTGGTCAGATCGATGGGTTCGTGCCGGTTGACGGTGTGTATGCTGGCTATGTGACGGTGCTAGGGGAGGATGGCGCTTCTCGCGAGCATTACGCTGCTGCTATTTCTGTGGGAACGAACAGCACTTTCTCTGAGACCTCACGCAGCATGGAAGCCTATTGTGTAGATGTTCCTGACTCTGAGTTTAATCTGTATGATGCGCGTGTACGTGTGGAATTTACTGACTATCTGCGTCCAATGCGCACCTTCGAGTCTGCAGATGCATTGGTGGAGCAGATGGCTTGTGACGTGGAGCGTGTGCGCGAGTTGAACGTGTAGGGTCACAATATTGTACTAAAAGATTAATTCACCTCGTACTACAAGAAATCACCAAAAGATTTGGCTTAATCGGAGAGTACGAGGTGAATTAATATCGCGTGCATTGAGTAAGAAAGCATCTGCGAAACACCGCAATTTTCCTTTGGTTTTGCGTTTAACCAAAAATGGGTATATGCTACTGGAGTATAAGAATTTCAATGTGGAATATCGCGGGTTGGAGCAGACAGCAAAGAAGAAGCCCCAACTGAGAATTTCAATTGACACTCAACACAAAGGAGTTTCACGTGAGTGAATTGAAAGAGAAGAAAGGCCTCGACACCGGCGGTAAGTCGATTGTGTCTTTGATGGTTGCTTTGCTGGTCGCTATTTTCGCCTTCCAGCTCAACGCGTCCATGCTCTCCCCAGCATTAACAACAATGGAGCACGAGCTTAACACGAGCGCTGCTTCCATCGCATTAACTCAGACTATCTTCTTTACCGCAGCTGCATTGTTCTCGCTGTTCCTGCCTCGTATGGCTGATTTAATGGGACGCAAGAAAGTCCTGTTGGGAATGCTGGCTGCAACAACTATTGGTTGCGTTATCTCAGCATTAGCTCCAAACGTGACCTTCCTGATGATTGGACGTATTTTCCAGGGTGCTGCAGGTCCTATTGTTCCTATGTGCTTGATTATGCTGCACCAGCGCGTTACAGAAGATAAGCAGTACACCAAGCTCATGGCTATCCTCACCTCGGTAAACGGCGGTATCGCAGGCGTTGACGCTCTGCTCGGTGGCTGGCTCGCAGGTAACTGGGGCTTCCGCGCTGTCTTCTGGGTTATGGCCATTATTGCGGCTGCAGCAATTATCCTCGTCTTCCTCTTTGCTGAGGAAAGCACTGCTGCAGAAACTCCAGCTATGGACTGGCTGGGCGCTATCTTCCTTGTTGTGGCAATGGGTACGCTTATTACCGCGATTAACGAGATGCAGAAGCTCGCTGCTGCTAACTGGACGTATGCCATTATTTTGATTGTTATTTCTGCTGCTTCCTTTATTGCTTTCTGGCAGACAGAGAAGCGCAAGAAAGATCCAATGGTCTCCACCTTCTATATGAAGCAGCGCCGCACCTGGGGTCTGCTTATTACCACCACTTTGACCATGACCGGTGTATTCGCAGTGATGAACGGTATCGTTCCAGCTATTGCTCAAGATCCTAAGTTTGGTACCGGTTTGGGTGCCGATGTTGTATCCTTCGCAACGCTGACTCCATACGCTCTGATTGGTTTGGCTTTCGGCCCAGTTGCTGGTATTTTGGCTTCCAAGTTCGGCTACTTGAAGGTTTTGCGCGGCGGTATGATTGTTACCCTCGCAGGCGTAGCGCTCGGCTTCTTTGTGGCAGGTCATGCGAATGTATGGGGCTTGGTTCTCGTATCTGTTATCCTCGGTTTCAGCTATGCCGGTACAGTAAATATTATGCTCAATGGTTTGGGTATTGTGCTTTCTCCAAAGGATAACGAAGGTTACTTGCCAGGTTTGAACGCTGGCGCCTTCAACTTGGGTGCAGGTTTGAGCTACGTTGCTCTCTACGCAGCGCAGAACGTCGTCTCTCAGGCGAGCGGCGTAACTGCAGGTTACACCGCTGCTATGATGACCGGTTTGATTCTGGTTGTGCTCGGCTTTGCAGCGTCGTTCTTAATTCCTCGTCCAGGTAGCAACGAGTAAGATAACCTAATAGTTATGGCGTATGAGTGTCGACTCATACGCCATTTTTTATACGTATTTACTGCCTTCACGCACAGATAGAGCGCTTAAATCAGGATGGGAAGAAATAAAGTTGCGCACCCAATCAGGATCCGTTTTGGAATAATCGCGCAAAGCCCAACCGATAGCTTTATTAATAAAGAATTCAGTGCTCTTGAGGTTCGCCTCGATAATTTCGGTGAGGAGAGCTGTATCTGTATTCTCTTTACGTCCGAGCTGATGTTCAATCGCGCAGCGACGAATCCATATGTTCTCATCTGTAGCCCAGTAACGCATCAGCTCAGCAACACGCTCATCGCGTAGGCCTACCGAACCAACCACTTTGCACAGCACATCAATGCTATCCCACCAGGATTTCGTTTCGACCAGCTGTCGAATGCGCAAGTCAAGGTCGTCAAACTCAACGAAACGGTTCATACGTACGAGGTAATCGAGAGCGCAGTACTGAAACTCACGATGCGGATCAGCCCAGCATAAATCAATAAAACCCCAATCAATCAGCTTCTTTTTCTTCTCCTCGCGCAAAAAATCAGTGTACAGTTTCTTGCGCTCTGGTGAAGCGATGCCATAGAAAGCGAACTGGTCGCGCATGTAATGGCTCATCTGCTCGGCTCTTGCGGTATCAGCGTGAACCTCGAAAACCGAGCGAATCTGATCGAAAGGGGTCATGAGTTTTAGAGGTTTCTAAAGTAGCTAAAGAACTCCTGTGTTTGCGGGTTCGTGGATTCCTCCATAACTTTGCGCGGGGTGCCGTCCTCAATAATGTGGCCGTCACGCAGCAGTACAATGCGGTCGGCTGCCTGGTGAGCGAAACTCATTTCGTGCGTAGCCATCAAAATCGTGGTGCCCTGCTGCTTGAGCTCCATAACCATCTCGAGAACCTCGCCTACGAGCATCGGATCGAGAGCCGAGGTAATCTCGTCGAGTAAAAGCAGTTCCGGGTCGGTCATAAGCGAGCGAACAATCGCCACACGCTGCTGCTGACCACCCGAGAGGCGATCGGGGTACGAATTCGCCTTATCTGCCATGCCAATACGCTCGAGCAGCTCCGTGGCCTTCTCCACGCTTTCGACCTTATCGCGCTTCAACACGTGGGTGGAGGCCAAAATAATGTTCTCTATAACAGTCATGTGTGGGAACAGGTTGAACTGTTGGAAAACCACGCCAATGCGTGAACGAATGGCATTCTCATTTTCGCGAGGGTCGGTAATATCCGTATCGCCGAGCCAAATCTGGCCATCATTCACACGTTCAAGCAGGTTCACACACTTCATGAGCGTAGACTTACCCGAACCGGACGGACCAAGTAGCGCCACAACTTCGTGCTCGTGCACGTCGAAACTAATGTGGTCGAGAATAAGGTTCGTGCCATACGCTTTCGTTACGCCATCGAGGCGCAAAACAGCTTTAGATTCTGTAGCAGTCTGAGCAGTCATTAAACAATCCCTCCGTTGAGTTCGCGCTTACGCAGGCGAGCGGCGTACCAATCATTGAGCAGAATAAACGGAACGCTCATGCAGATAAAGCAGACAGACGCGGTAATATACGGCGTAAAGTTGTAGGTTTGCGCCTGCATAATCTGAGCGGAACGAATCGCATCCACCGCACCCAGGGTGGAGATTAAACCGACGTCTTTTTGCATGGAAATAAAATCGTTCATCAGCGCTGGAGCAACCTTGCGCAAAGCCTGAGGAATAACCACCATACGAATGGTCTGTAAGTTTGTTAAGCCCAAAGAGCGGGCAGCAGCGCGCTGAGACGGATGCACATCGTTAAAGCCGGCGCGCAAAACCTCGGCTATATACGCTGAATAGCTCAACACAACAGCCACTGTGCCCAACACCGTAGGCGAAATGCGGGTGGTGACCAAACCTGGAACACCGAAACCAATTAAATACAGCACAACGAGCATAGGAATACCGCGCATCACCGTGGTATAGAAGGCGGCAATCCAACGCAGTGGCAGCATAACAGCGCTACGGCTGGTGCGTAACAAAGCTAAAAGCGTGCCGAAAACAGCCACGCCAATCACGGCGAAGAACAGCACCTGAATGTTTAACAGTAAGCCTTGGCCTACAACGGGTAGCGACTTAACAAAATACTCCCAGTTAAAGAAGGTGAACTTTACGCGTTCCCAGCCAGGGGAGTAGTGCAAGGAGGTGGCAATAACCGCAATAAGCACAATAGCGCTCACAATACTGGTTATAACCGATTTAAGACTTTCGGATTTGCGATATTTCTCGCGTTCGAACTCTACAGCACTTACTGTAGATGGATCAAATGTAGCCATGAATGTCTCTTTTACAGTGGTTCGCACAATGCGTGCGCAGTGGGTGAGTGAAGGGACGATAGTAATTATACAAAAAATGCAGAAAGCGGCACGTCATACAACCATGCCATGCCGCTCTCTCTATCTCTGTAAGCTTTTAACTTTCGCTAACCGCCAACTACTTCAACACAGTCAGCGTGGTGTATGCAGACAGCCACTTGTCTTGCAGCTGCTTCAAAGTGCCGTTCTCCTGCAAGGTGTTAATAGCCTTGGTTACCTTAGCGGTGAGCTTGGAGCCCTTAGGCAAGAGAATACCCATGCCTTCCTTATCCTCAGAATCGGCAATCTGACCCAAAACCTTACCAGTCTTGCCAGCCTGACCAGACTCCACCATGTTCACAGCAGTTGGAGTATCTACCACGAGAACATCAATCTGACCAGAAGACAAAGCAGCCACAGCATCATCGTTGTTGTTATACAACTTGATGTCGTCCTTAATCTTTGCCTTAGCCTGCTCATAAGAGGTGGTGCCGGTCATAGAACCAATCACAGCATCCTTCAAATCAGCTAAAGAAGTGGCATTAGCAAACTTATTATCGGACTGAACAACCATAGCCTGGGTAGTGTTGTAGTAGCTAGGGGAGAAGTCCACAGCTTTCTTGCGGTCTTCAGTAATTGAGAACTGCTGGATGTTCATATCCCAGTCCTTAGCGCCTGGAGCAATAGCGGAATCAAAGGTGGAACGAGTCCACTTCACATCACTATCCTTGTAGCCCAATTCCTTAGCTACAGCATAAATCACTGCAGCTTCATAACCTTCACCTGATTCAGGCTTGTTGTTCAATACCCATGGAGTGTATGCAGGTTCACCGGTTGCAACAGTGAGTTTTCCATCGGTAACAGTTTCAGAAGCGCTATTGTTTTGAACGCCTGTAGAACCGCATGCAGCAGCAAAAGCCAAAACAGTAGCGGTAACGCCAGCAACAAGAGCTCGACCAAAATTCTTTGTATTCAACATGCGGAACTCCATTTTCTCTCAAAAAATCTGCTGTCTAATCGTATCGAAAACCCTAGTACAAGTACAAGCAGGTTGAAGAAGTTTTATAACCACTTTTCACAGGTGTGTGTATAACGAAAGACAAGTATTTTCAATACTTTTATACTGGTTTCTATGAGTGATATTAACGGTGGCTATAACGAGCAATCAGTAAAATCTAACCCCTTCGGTTTTGGTAATCCTAATGAGGCATATTCTCAATATTTCACAGGTGAGTCTTTTCTGAAGGCTCTCGTACCTGCTCAGGCAAATATTGACTGGTCTATGGCACAGGTCAGTTTTGAGCCGGGCTGCATTAATCATTGGTATGCGCATACAACGGGCTATCAGGTCTTGCTGTGTACTGCGGGACAAGGATGGGTACAGGAAGAGGGCAAGCCTGCTGTGCGCTTACAGCCGGGAGATGTTTATGTTATTGCTCAGGGCGTAAAACATTGGCATGGTGCTGCTCAAGGCAGTTGGTTCTCCCATATTGCTATTACGGCTGGTGAGACTGAGTGGTTCGAGCCAGTTAATACAGACGATTACGCTGCGTTGAGTAAGTTGAATAAATAAGGTAAAAGGAAAGAGCACGACACATATGCGTGGGATAAAACAAACAGCAGGGCGTGACCGTCTCGGACAATTTGCGCCAGATTTTGCTCAGCTAAACGATGACGTACTTTTTGGACAGATTTGGGCAGACGAAAGTCTCGACCTGAAAACGCGAAGCACTATAGTTATCTGTGTTTTTATGGGACGCGGATTAGTAGATGACTCGCTGCGCTATCATCTTGAGACAGCTAAAAAGAACGGCATTACCCGCGAGGAAATATCTGCCATTATTACCCAGGCCGCCTTTTATGCAGGCTGGCCTGTGGCATGGGCAGTTTTTTCTATGGCACAGGATGTATGGTCAGACGCCGACCAGCCCAATTCTTAATGAGCCATTGATCGTGGGAAGAAATAATGAGCGTTCCTTCCCACGATTGCATAGCTGCTTCCAAGGATTCAATCGTATCGAGATTGAGATAGTTCGTCGGCTCATCGATAAGCAGTACTGCAGGCGCGCTCGCAAGAGCCAAAGCTAGTTGAGCGCGACGCTTGTTTCCATCCGATAGATCTTTGATTCCGACGGACCAATATTGCGGATGTAAGAAACCTTTACCCGCTTGACCAATACCGTTCGTCCACACCTGCTCAGTTATGAGCTCATCAACCGGTTGCGGTAAAGATTGAGGGACGAAAGCCGATGATTGAGCATTAAGACCATCACGAGCATGAATACTGCTCATGAGCGTTGACTTTCCTGAACCATTTGGATCGGTAAGGAGCAGATGATCGCCTGCGTTCATGCTAAAAGAGACAGGAGCTAAACGCTTAGTAATGCTAAAATTACGAGCTGATACGATAACTCCGCTTAAACGCTGAGTTGGGCGAGGCAAAACAATAGATAAGCCTTCATAACGGGGTTTACGGATTTCTGATGCAGCAAGTGCTTCGAGACGACGATCATCATCACTTTTGCGTCTGGCTGAAACAGTTTGAGCGCGGTCCGCAAAAAACTTCGTAGAAATACCTTGCTCAGACTTTGAATTGTAGTTCTTATTCGTTACTTGTTCAGAAGCGCGACGATGAGCAGTTAGTTTACTGCGTTGCGCTTCCTGTTGCTCATGAAGTTTTATATGCGTAGCTTTGGCATCTTCTTTTGCGCGCATGTAATCGCTGTATGCTCCGTTACAACGCACAATACCATTCGCATCGTCGTTATTGAGGTAAATCTGGAACGGGCCAGTATCTAAATCAAGCACAGCTGTGGAGATACGTTCAATAAAATCACGATCATGACTGGTAAAGAGTACCGCACCTGGTCATGAACTTACCGTTTCGATAAGAAATTCGCGTGTTTGAGCATCGATATGATTCGTTGGTTCGTCTAAGATGAGTGCTTCGGGACGTTGGAGCAGAATAGCCGCCATTTCAGCGCGAGCCTGCTGACCAGGAGAAAGCGACAGCATAGGTCGTGAAAAATCCAGCATATCGAGCTGTAAACCGTGAGCAATATCGCTTATGCGAGCTTCGAGAGACCACGAATCACGCTGTGTTAACTGAGCCAGCACATCATCGTAGGTGGACGATAGCTCAGCATTGCTCGGATTATCTGCCAGTTGCATCGTTACGGTATTAAACGCATCGAGAAGATGACGGTCGTATGCGGTGGCAGCAGTAAAAAGATTGTTAATCGTTACTGCTGAATCTCCTACATTGTGTCACTCTGGACTCGATACAGTGCCTGCATCTGGCTCTAATTTATGGCGGATAATACGAACGGTGTTGTTTTGCCAGCGCCATTAGGTCCAACAATGCATAAGCGGTCACGGTCTTCACACGTGAAAGAAATATTATTGAGAATTACGCGCGATGAGTAGGAAAAACTCACATGGTTGCACGAAATTATTGACATGTATCTTCCTCGGTAATAACGGTAAAACCGTCAAAAGTAAATCCAGGGCTAACTACACACGACACTAAAGCATCTGATTTTGTTGGCAGCGTGCGTTGCCATTGTCCAGCGCGAACAAGACATTGTGCAGCAGCTCCATAAGCGTTATTTTCGCGAACAGATAAAACAGTGCGCGTAGTTTGTGCTTTAAGCTCATCGGCGCTTAAGCTACGCGGATCTACATCGCACACTTCTAATTCAATCTCTGCAGGACCATGCCACAGCCACAGTTCATCAGCATCAACTAAATGCCAATCACTAAAATCGCCCTCGGGTAGCAAAAAATAAATAAGAGAAGCCAGAGGGCGAGCAGAATCAGCATATTCTAAAGGACTTTGCCATGTGCGCTTATACCAGCCACCTTCAGGATGAGCGCTTAAATCTAAATGAGCAATCATATTGCGAGCATACTGGCTCAGCGGTGGCGTAATAGCAGCATGAACAGCTTCAACTGGATTGAGATTGACCATAGCGCGCTCCTTCGTATGTTATTCAGCGAAAACGTTATCGTTATACGCAACACGTCCTGCTATAACTGTAGCGCGATTTGTTCCTGCACCTTCACGCACAATGCGCTCGAGCGTGTTTTCGTAGGCAGCGTCGGAACTGAGATTCACAGGAATATCAAGGAAAGCTAAATCAGCCATAGCACCAGCATTAATTTGACCAATGCGTTGAGAACCCACATTAAGTCCCATAACTTCTGCTCCGCCAAGAGTCATCATGCGAATAAGGCGATGACTTAAATCGCTACGATTATAGCCTTGCTCACGCGCCAAATCGTATAGAACAGCCACATCGTCGAGAACGTCAAGACTTGGGGAAGAGGAGAGGGAATCGGTGCCCACAGAGACAAGATTTCCTTCGCGAAGATAGTCAGCTACTGGAGCATCCTTTTGCGTGCATGTAATCCGATTACTGCGTGGACACAGCGCAACTCCTACGCCACGCTGACGCAAAATGCGGCGATCTTCGGCATTGGCATAGACTCCATGCGCAATATGAATATCAGGTCCCAGACTGCCAAGCTGATCGACGAACTGAATAGCAGAAACATGCGCACCGGTGGACTTCAACTGTGGATAACTATCCCAATGATGAGAACGCCAGGAACGCTCTACAGGGGAGTAGAGCTGATCAGAATTATCATCTGCAGCTTCACTTGGTGTTTCTCCCAAATGAATATGCAAACGCATACCCATACCACGGGCAATATCGGGCAAATCCAAAAACGGAGCCGAATCCAAAGAATACGGGGCATGCGGACTAATCCCCAGCTCGGCAACGTCTTGCTGCGAGGCTTGCACTAATTGATCACGCAACCATTCAGGTCCTAAACTTCGCCACTTTTCGTTTTCCCAGCCCATCACTTCCCAATAGGTAATGCCATGCATTCCCTGGGAGTGTAATGCGCCAGCCGCTTCTAAATCAGTAGCAATATCTGCGGCAGCCGTCGTACCATAACGCACGAGCTGACGTGCTCCCTCATGTGCCCACTGTCTCCATGGCTTGTGCAGGCTATCATCATCGTAAATGGTGTCGAAAGCGTCGCTCCACTCTTGAAAATTGTTATACGTGCCTTCTCCCACAGAAGCCATACCGGTGTATTGCAAATGCGTATGGGCATTGACTAAACCAGGCAAAAGGACACCATCAAAATGATGTTCCACAATCCGATGGGCACGAAGTGGGCCTTCAGATAAAGCCTCAAGCACCCAAGAGCGAGTACCCACATGTACTACGCGACCCTGGTATACAGCAACTGATCCGCCAGGCAAAGCTGGAGCAGTTACGGGTAAGACGAGGGAAGCTGAATAGACAACAACAGTACTTAAGTCGTTCATAAAGTGCCCTCGTTTCTATGTAGCATTGTGCGTAGTTTTATGTGGGGTGTGGAGTGAGTGTGCAACGGTTTGAGGAAACTTAGTTGCGTCCTCACCCTTGCTTGCGCTCTCGCACTTGCTTGCGTCCTCACCCTTGCTTGCGCTCGCTCACAACCCTCGCTCGCGACCGCCCTCACGGCCCGCTAGTGTTCCGCGCCCTCACGCTGCAAACCATCGCTAAAGCGCGTGCGCGTCCAGTCTGTTTCCGCCTTGCTAGGCTCATCAATCTGAGCACCTCGGGCATACAGAGCAGAACGAGCAATCGTCTCATCAATAGTCGTATCCATGCGAATTACGCGCGCACCTAATTCCTCATGATTCTCTGCAAGCATCTGCACTGCGTTAAGCTGCACAGCAAAACTCAAATCCATAATCTCAATCGGATTTCCGCCGCTAACCGTGTAATTCATACCATCACCGCTTGCAAGCAGTAAAGCAGTAGAATCATTACCTAAGTCAAGCGGAGTAACAGGCACAGACGGAGCGATATGCTGATGCGTCAGCGCGGTTAAATCATCCAAAGCAATCTCATTAGAGATTCCTCCAATAACGCCCACAACAGTGCCATCGCTTAAGGACTGCAAAGTTTCTAAATCAATAGTATGGACAACGCCGGTAGCACTAATCACGCAGTTACAGCTGCGCACAGCATCGGCCAGCGGCATAATCTCGAAGCCCTCATACTGAGCGGTAAGAGCGACCGTAGCGTTACGCTCAACAATCACCACACGATAACCCAGCGTGCGCATACGACGCGCAAAACCGCGGCCAACCGGACCGAAACCAATCACAGCAACGCCCGTATTGCGCTCAACGTAGCTGTCTCCCATAATCGACAAGAAAGTAGTAACGCAGGATTCACCTGTACCATGCACATTATCAAAACCTGTTTTAAGCATGGAATCATTAGAAGCAATAACTGGGAAGGTGAGCGCTCCATCTTTCTCCATCGCTTCAAAAGCGCGGATGCCCGAAGTGGTCTCCTCAGCTACGCCCTTAATATTTTTCATCAGTTCAGGACGCTCAAGCTGAGCCAGACGTGCAAAACTTGCTCCGTCATCGATAATAATTGTTGGCTTTAATTCATCGAGCAAAGCTAAAGCTGCTTCATGCTCCTGAACAGGAGTCCAATTTTCATTCGCGAAAACGCGAATACTGTGCAAAGACAACTCGTTTGCAATATCTTGATTAACCTCAGCAGCAGTAGCATAAATTGCCACATCCGCTCCTGCTTCCTGAAGTTCTAACGCTAAAACAGCAGTTTTCGGCTCGATAATAAGGCTGATAGCAATGCGCTCACCGCGAAGAATACCTGATTTTTTCAGTTCATCCGACAAATAGCTCACCACAGGCATACCTGCACGGGCGCGATCAATATTTTCCTGCGCGGTTAAAGGTTGAGCAAAAGACATACCAGTTTGCGAATACGCCATGCTCGTTCCATCAACCTGTGCATATGTTGCGTGAAGAATAATAGGGCAGGAGGTGCTTTCGGCTTCGTCATGGACAAGGCGGAGACCCCATTCGGCTGCTGCCACCTCAAAATTATCTGGTTGCACTTCCTGAAAATCTGATGCGACGAATACGCGCGTTCCGGCAAGAGAACGATTCGTAGCCTGAGAAATAGTGCGAACAATAGACGCGAATTGAAGAGTTTGCATACCTATCCTTTTCATTTCCAGCTTTCCATTGTACAGACAGCTGTATGCATAAACTGGAAATGGGCTGGGAAGAACGTAGAAAATTCGTGAATAATTGGGGTATACGTGAGATTTTTCACGATTTAGAGGGGGGCTTTCTTGATGTTTCACTTGATGCTTTTCTTGATACTTTGCAGTTTTCTTGACGCGCTTTTGACATGTTTTTCCCGATTGCTCGCGGCATTCGTAGGCAATCTTATGTACTGACTTGCACGCTTACTTTGTTCGATGCCTAGCTTTGCATTCTCACATACTTGCTGTTTTGCGTGCTGCTTTGCCGTCTCACCTGCCCACTGACTTGAGCACTGCTTTGCGCACTGACCGATAGAAGCGCGGTCTCGGTGCTACTATGGTCGTCATGACCACGATTATTGTGATGAGTGCATTAGAAAAAGAAATACAACCTGTGCGCAAGCGTTTTCCTGGAAAACTTCTGCAATCCGGCGGTTTGGATATTATGCATTACCATGATGGCAAGAACCATGTTTTCAGTGCTTTCGGTGGCATGGGATTGACTAATTGTGCAGCCGCTGCGCAGACTTTGATTCTTATTGCACGTGCGCACGCTGATAGTGCTCCAGATGCTTTGCTTTTCACAGGTATAGCTGGGAACTTAAACGCTCGCTTGGGCTTTGGGGATATTGTGCTCGGCGGTACTACCGTGTATGAAGAATGCGATAGAGCAATTATTGCCGAAGATGCGCCATATATGGAAAGCTTTCCAGGTTCGGAACGCCTGATTAACTTAGCCTTGGGAGTTGTGCGCTCACATAGTATGACTGCTGTGGCTAATAATGCAGACACTGCGGATGCTGCATCTGCAATGTACACCGAGGAGGGTATTCGCATACCTTCTGATGATCTCAAAAATTATTCTTCTAATCTTTCAGACCATCGCTTTACGGTGGGAACCATTGCTTCGAGCAATATTTTTAGCACTGATCCAGCCGTATTATCTGACTTTATTTCGCAAGATGGCGCTGATGCTGAGGAAATGGAAGGCGCAGCTGTTGCGCATGTGTGTTATAAAAACGAGATAGAAAGTTTGATTATTCGTTCGAATAGCAATGACTGCGGTGAAGCTTATGAAGAGCTAAATAACCATAAAGACGCTATGATAACAGCTGCAGGTTTAGCAGCTCAGGTTGCTTGTGAATTAGCAGATAAGTTACTTGCTGAAGAATAAGAAAAACAAGATTTGTGGTTCTAAGTATTTTAGCGGGGCTTTTGTTTGATACAGATCATTTCATTCGTTTATTATTGCAGCGCGTAGGGGCTTGAGTGATTCGTGAAACATGACTTGGTATAGCGTTCTATGATTCCGCGCACGAGCGAGGACTGAAATCACTCTCAACGCTGGCGTATCTCATGAGTGGGAATTGAGAGGTTTTTTGAGTGCACATATTGTTAGCGTTCGGCACTGACAACTTTCACGCACTCCTAGGCGCTGATTTTATCTGATTTTTGGACGTGGGCGTTGTGTGTGTGCGGCGCTAGCAACTTTCAGGAACGTATGAGAGCTGATAGCGCATGAAAAATGGGCATACGCATTGTCAGCGCGCCACGCGCACAACTTCCACGAACCTACAATCTACGCACCTCGTTAAATTCGAAGAACTCTTACTCTCACCCATTCTGCTTAACCGATTAATGCACCTGTTATGCCAGTTTTGATGTACAAAATGGCTTCAAAACTGGCATATCGGTTGCGCGTATCGACATTCACTTATGAAGTAAAAACATAATTAGCCAAACCATCTTCATCGGAACGATGTCTTGACACATGACTGTTAGGGAATCAACGGGAACTGGCGGGATAACATCCTCCCTGAATCCCCGCTAAGTCCGAAGAACCCTTTTACAAGATAACAGATGTGCTGATTCGTCAATTCGTCAATCCACCCATATGCAAAGGAGTCAGCTCACACAGAACTGGCTCCTTTATACCTTTTATACAAAACCTAAAATAGGTAAAATCAATGCTGTTTAGCTCAATACGCGGCGAATGGAATAGCTACCACTGAAAGCGTAGGATACTGGAGCAGTCTTTGTGCCCAGTCCGTAATTCATAGCGTTCATGACCATGCCATTGCCAATGTAAATAGCTGCATGCGTGCCGTTAGCAATAATATCTCCAGGCTGAGCCTCTGCAAGAGATGCAACAGCAACACCAACTCCTGCCTGTGCACCCGAAGTGCGAGGCAAGCTTACACCAAAGTGGGAATAGACATACTGAACGAAACCGGAGCAATCCCAACCCGCTGGAGTATTGCCACCCCAAGAGTAAGGAGCGCCCACAAACTGCAGACTATAGTTTGCTACGTCAACGCCGGAACCAGATCCAGATACTGTGCCGGTAAATGATCCAGCAGAAGAAGAGGAACTTGATGCAGCTGCAGAACGAGCAGAGTTATGACTAGACTTTGCTTTAGACAAAGTGCCATTCAATGAGGATATATCAGAGTTATAAGTATCTGCGGAGTTCGTGGTATCAGCTAAATGACCTGCTGCAGTGTTCAAAGCATCAGCCAAAGCCTTCAAAGTAATCGAAGAAGCAGAGCTTAATGTACCATACTCAGCCTGTGCAGTGTTATATGCAGATACAAGCTTATCTCGTGCAGCGCTCTGATCAGGAGTCATTTCATACTTCACAGTTACTGCAGAACTATCAGAGCTTAAACTCCATTCATCACCTTGAACATAGCTAACAGTAGCTGTTTCCTGAGTTAAGCTGGAACGCTCTTCACTACGAGATACGCCAGGTGCAGAAACGACTCCTGCGTCGGTAGCGTTAGCAAAGTTAGATGCTGTGGAACCAGCAAGAGCAACAACAAGAAGAGAAGAAATAGCAACAGCGCCAATCTTGAATCTCATTCTATTATTAGCAAAAACTCGCGATGCCTTAAAGAAAGCTGAATGGGTATTAAAAGGTGTTACTGGTGCAGAAGCGGAGCTTGCGCGATGCTTTCCTGAGCTCAAAATATCCCCTTAAATGCCCGCTAGGGTCTTCGTATGGACGATTTCAACGATTTTCTTGTACGATGCTTTAGCTATATAACGAGTAGATATACAAAATCAAAAACATCTAAACAGAAATAGTAGCACAGACAATATATTTTCGCTCAAGCTGAAAAGTTTCTACATATAATCATCCATAACTACCGCCAAACTATCAACAGACTGGCTGACACCTGCAACACGGCTAACTTGCCCAGTAGTGGGGATATGGCATAATGAGAAAGATTTTGAATTAATGACTAATCGTTGAATACTAAAACGACGTTTGAATAGGTGATTTTAGTGGCACAGACTTCTAATGATATTAAGAATGGATCCGTTATTAATCTTGATGGCAAGCTGTGGAGCGTTATTGAGTTCCAGCATGTTAAGCCAGGTAAGGGTCCTGCTTTCGTTCGTACCAAGATTAAGGAAGTGCTCACCGGCAAGATTGTTGACAAGACTTTTAACGCTGGTATGAAGATGGAATTCGAAACTGTAGATAACCGTACTCTGCAGTATTCCTACAAGGATGGCGATAGCTTCGTCTTTATGGATATGACCACTTATGATCAGGTTTTCATTCCAGAAACTTTGATTGGTGATTCTGAGAAGTTCCTGCTTGAAGGTACTGACTGCATCGTATCTTTCCATGATGGTAACCCATTGTCTGTGGAACTTCCAGCATCTGTAATCTTGACTGTATCTCACACTGAGCCAGGTTTGCAGGGCAACCGTTCCTCTGCAGGAACTAAGCCAGCAACTATGGAAACTGGTGCAGAGATTCAGGTTCCACTGTTTATTAATGAAGGTGACCGTTTGAAGGTAGATACTCGCTCCGGCGACTACCTTGGACGCGAAAACTAAAACGAGTAGGAACTTAAGGACCACTATTTAATATGGCACGTTCCACTGCTCGTAAGCGCGCGCTGAATACGCTTTTTGAAGCTGATGTAAGAGGTCAGGAATTTACTGACCTCTTAACTGAGCGTATTGCGTATCCAGGCGCTCAAACTCCACTTCCAGACTATGCCATTGAGATTGTGCACGGGGTATCAGCTCATCGACGCACCCTAGACAAGGCTCTCGGTGACGCACTTGAGTCGTGGGAGGTGAAAAGGATGCCTGCAGTTGACCGCAATTTGGCTCGCATGGCTGCTTGGGAAATCGTATATAACGATGAAATCCCAGCCGGAGTAGCTATTAATGAAGCGATTGCATTAGCCAAAACATATGCAGGTGACGATACTCCAGATTTACTCTTCGGTGTGCTCAGCACAGTTGAGAAGAATGCTGACGCTATTCGTACGGAAGAAATTGAGTGGCAAGAAAAGCGTGCTGCTGAAGCTGCTGCTCAAGCTCAGAAAGACGAAGAAGAAGCACAAGCTGATACTAGCTCGACATCTGAAACATCAGGAGAGAATACACGCAGCGAAACAAATCTTTCCAATCTTTCTTTCGCTGATTTTAGCATTTCCAATACTTCGTCTGAGGATTCAGCAGATTCTACGGAGTCCACAGAGTCTTCGGAATCTAAGAATGAAGATGCGTTCCCAGATCCGCATAACAATACAGACGAGGCGTTGAACTCCGATAATTAAACGCCATCACAACAAGCTCTAGGAGGCATGTGTGAACAGCCAAGATTCGGCCACTATTAGTCCAGATATCTATTCCATCCACAATGCCGTATTGGTGCTTGAAGATGGAAACGTATATGTGGGAAGCCCATATGGTGCGCAGGGCATCACCACGGGTGAAATTGTTTTCTCCACCGCTATGACGGGTTATCAGGAAACATTGACTGATCCGTCATATGCTCGTCAGATTGTGGTGCAAACATTCCCGCATATTGGCAATACCGGTGTAAATGATGAAGACGTTGAGTCTTCCAAAATATGGGTAGCAGGATACGTAGTTCGAGATCCCGCTACCCATATTTCTAATTGGCGTGCACAGCGCAGTTTGGATGCCGATTTGAACACCTACGGCATTGTAGGTATCGCAGATATTGATACGCGCAAACTGGTACGTCACTTGCGCTCTGCAGGTGTTATGCGTGCAGGTATTTTCTCTGGTCAGGCTCTGGTAGATGAAACAGGACGCTTAAAACGCGTCGAAGATTTACTAGACGTCGTAAAAAGCTCTCCACTAATGAGCGGCGCTAATCTCTCTCAAGAAGTATCAACAGACAGCACATATGTAGTTGAACCTCAAGGCGAGTTCGAAGGCAAGGATCCGCTGTATACCGTAGTCTCCTTAGACTTGGGTGTTAAAGCTATGAGCCCATATCGCATGGCTGAGCGAGGCTGCTGCGTACATGTATTGCCAGCGAACTCCAGCTTCGAAGACATTGCGGCTCTTAACCCAGATGGCGTTTTCTTCTCCAACGGCCCTGGCGACCCTGCCACAGCTGATTTCGAGGTTGAACAATTGCGTAAGGTCCTCGACGCTAATATTCCATTCTTCGGTATCTGCTTTGGTAATCAGCTTCTTGGTCGTGCTCTTGGTTTCGGCACGTATAAGCTCAAGTTCGGTCATCGCGGTGTTAATCAGCCAGTACAAGATCTCACCACAGGAAAAGTGGAAGTAACCGCACATAATCACGGTTTTGCTGTAGACGCTCCTCAAGGCAATCCAGTTCCAAGCCCGTTCGGTAACGGTCACTACGGTCGAGTGCAAGTAAGTCATATCGATCTTAACGATAACGTGGTGGAAGGCTTGCAGTGTCTGGACATCCCTGCTTTCTCGGTACAGTATCATCCAGAAGCAGCAGCTGGTCCGCACGACGCGGGTTACTTGTTCGACCGTTTCGTCGAGCAGATGAAGAACGCTCGCGCTCGCCACGCGCAGAACAAGCAGAACTAAGACAGTCGAAACAATAGAGAGGAAATTCCATGCCAAAGCGCACAGACATTACATCCGTTATGGTTATCGGTTCTGGTCCTATTGTGATCGGTCAGGCTGCAGAGTTTGATTATTCCGGTACTCAGGCATGTCGCGTTCTGCGAGAAGAAGGCGTTCGCGTTATTTTGGTGAACTCGAACCCAGCAACAATCATGACTGACCCAGAAATGGCTGATGCTACCTACATTGAGCCTCTGTCCGTGCCAATTCTGGAACGCATTATTGCGAAGGAACGCCCAGACGCACTGCTGCCTACTTTGGGCGGTCAAACAGCATTGAATGCTGCTATTGCTTTAGGCCAGGCAGGCGTTCTCGACAAATATAATGTTGAACTTATTGGCGCATCCTTGGAAGCAATCGACCGTGGTGAAGACCGCGAGCTCTTTAAGCAGGTGGTTACGGAAGCTGGGGGAGACTCTGCTCGCTCCTTTATTGCCCATTCTATGGAAGAAGTAGAACGCATTGTAAACGAGGAACTGGGTTACCCAGTTGTTGTGCGTCCAAGCTTTACCATGGGTGGTTTGGGCTCCGGTATTGCGCGCAACCTCGAAGACTTGCATCGTATTGCAGGCGCAGGTTTGCACTATTCTCCAACTAACGAAGTGCTTATCGAAGAAGGCTTGGAAGGTTGGAAGGAATATGAGCTCGAGCTGATGCGCGACCGCAACGATAACGTGGTTGTGGTCTGCCCAATCGAAAACGTAGACCCAGTGGGCGTGCATACAGGCGATTCGATTACCGTAGCGCCAGTATTTACCCTCACCGACCGTGAGTATCAGAAGCTACGTGATATTGGTATTGCTATTATCCGCGGTGTGGGCGTAGATACAGGTGGATGTAATATTCAGTTCGCTGTGAACCCACGCAACGGACGCATTGTGGTTATCGAAATGAACCCGCGCGTATCGCGTTCCTCCGCATTGGCGTCGAAGGCAACTGGCTACCCAATTGCAAAGATTGCTGCCAAGCTGGCTTTGGGCTACACTCTCGACGAAATTCGCAACGATATTACACAGTCCACTCCTGCATGCTTCGAACCAACCATCGACTATGTAGTTACCAAGATTCCTCGTTTCGCTTTTGAAAAGTTCCCAGGCGCAGACGACACCCTAACCACATCCATGAAGTCTGTGGGCGAGGCTATGGCTCTGGCTGGAAACTTCCAAGAATCCTTGGGTAAAGCAATGCGCTCCATCGATAAGCGTCACGCAACCTTTAACTGGGATGGCGAAGTTCCTAGCCAAGAAGAGGTAGTAGAACTGTTGAGCGCTATTAGTGTTCCGACAGAGCACCGCTATTTGCAGCTTATGCGCGCTATCTGGGGCGGAGCTACCTTAGAGCAGATTTTTGATGCAACGAAGATTGATCCATGGTTTATTGATCAGCTTATGCAGATTAACGCAATTGCTATGGACGTGAAAGCTGCTGAAGCATTAAGCCCAGAACTATTACGCACTGCTAAGGAAGCAGGTTTGTCTGACGTTCAGATTTCCCACTTGCGTGGCATGGGAGATACTGGCGAAGATGTTGTGCGCGAATTGCGTAAGAACTACGGTATTCGCCCGGTTTACAAAACAGTAGATACTTGCGCTGCAGAATTCGATGCTGTGACGCCATACTATTACTCCACATACGCTCAGGAAACTGAGCTGAAGAAGCGTGAACGTGAAGCAGTTATTATTCTCGGCTCTGGTCCAAATCGAATTGGTCAGGGTATTGAATTTGACTACACCTGTGTGCATGCTGTTCAGGAGCTGGGCAAGGATTACGACACCATTATGGTCAATTGCAATCCTGAAACAGTATCTACTGATTACGATATTTCTGATCGTCTTTACTTCGAACCATTAACCTTCGAAGATGTGCTTGAAATCTACCATGCTGAACTCAAGCAAGGTCCTGTTAAGGGCGTGATTGTGCAGCTTGGTGGACAAACTCCGTTGTCGCTTGCTGCTCGATTGAAGGCTGCCGGTGTTCCAATTTTGGGTACTACTCCAGAGGCTATTGATTTGGCTGAAAACCGTGAGCTTTTCGGTGAAGTTTTGGATGAAAAGGGCTTGAACGCTCCTCGCTATGGCACAGCTTTGTCTTTCGATGAGGCTTTGCAAGCTGCTCATTCCATCGGTTATCCAGTGCTTGTGCGCCCATCTTATGTTTTGGGCGGCCGCGGTATGGAGATTGTTTTCGAAGACTCGCAGCTTAAGGAGTATGTAAACCGTGCTCTTAAGGAAGCGCAAGCAGACCGCGTGGTCTCCGGTCGTCTGCCATCGCCTTTGCTTATTGACAAGTTCTTGTCTGACGCGATTGAAGTTGATGTTGATGCTCTCTATGACGGTCATGAGCTGTATGTGGGCGGCATTATGGAGCATATTGAAGAAGCCGGCGTGCATTCTGGTGACGCGGCTTGCACCCTTCCTCCAAACACACTGTCTGATTCGCAGATTAAGCGCTTGCGTGAAGCAACTTTGGCTATTGCTGAAGGTGTGGGTGTGCGCGGTTTGATTAATGTGCAGTTTGCTTTTATGAGCAACACCTTATATGTGATTGAGGCTAACCCTCGTGCTTCGCGAACTGTGCCATTCGCATCTAAGGCAACAGGAACAGCCTTAGCTAAAGCTGCTGCTCGTATTATGGCAGGCGAGACAATCGCTGACTCTCGTAAGCTCGGATTGCTTTTGCCAGAAGGCGATGGCGGAGATATTCGCCCAGGGCAGCCAGTAGCAGTTAAGGAAGCAGTATTACCATTTAAGCGCTTCCGCACTGAAGCTGGTAAAACAGTTGACGTTATTTTGGGACCAGAAATGCGTTCTACTGGTGAAGTTATGGGCTTCGACCGCGATTTCCCACATGCTTTTGCGAAGAGCCAGATTGCAGCCTACGACACAGGATTGCCAACAGGCGGTAATGTGTTTATTTCTGTGAACGATACAGATAAACGACAGTTACCTTTGATGGCTGCCCGTTTATTGGAGCTCGGCTTCAAGCTGCTGGCAACAGAAGGAACAGCTTCTGTTTTGCGTCGTTACGGCATGGATGTGCAGGTGGTTGACAAGCTTACTCGCGTTAATGATAGCGATGATATGCAGCAGGAGCGCGTGCCAGGAAGCACTGGAAAGAACGTTGTTCAGCTGATTGAAGAAGGAAAGATTGATTTAATTTTGAATACGCCAAGCTCTCGTAGCTCGCGTTCGGATGGTTATTCAATCCGTGCAGCTGCAATTGCTGCTGATTTGCCCCAGTTCACGACGGCTACGGAATTCCTTGCTGCTTTGATTGCTATTGAAGCGGTAAAGACTGCTGATTACGATATTGCTTCTATTCAAGAGCATGCACAGCGTTTGCATGAGCTAGATAAAGCATAAGAAGAAAGCACAATAAAGATTGCCTCACTGGTTGTACAGTGAGGCAATCTTTATTATACCTAAGAAGAATGTTCAAAACTTATCTGAGCGACTGCAGAGTTTTCCCAAAAGTGAAATGAATAGTCCCTTTTCTCTTCTACGCAGTGCGAATGCTCTTTAATTGTGGATAGAGAAAAGCGCATAGAAGAACTAAAAACCCGTGCAATCCTGAGGCGCATATAACAAGTACGGTGGCATTATTACCGGTTACTGTATACATCCAATCCCATGCAGGATAACTTATAGCTCCAATCGCTGCTACTACAGAGATAAATACAGACATAACTTGGGCAACAAGACTTTGGTCAACCGACTGAATAAAAATAGATTGAAAGGCAGGACTAATAATCGCTTGGGAAAAAGCGAAAAGAAATCCCCAGAAAACCGCTATAACACCAATACGAGTAACAGCAAGAGAGCATAAACATACAGTAATCAATATATGTGATGCAGTCAGAAGCTGAGCAAAACTAAATATGTGTGAACACTGAGGAGCAATCAGATAACTGATAGCGTATCCTGCTGATAGTGCGCTTAAATACCAACCATAGCTTTGTATATCATGCAGTTGCGTAGTGAAGTAAAAGATAATTGCAAAACCCAAACCTGAATTTGCTACCGCTTCAACCACAGCAAAAGGGAAAAGCAAACGGTACGTGCGATTTGCAGCAAAAGTTTTTATGCCCTGACGCCAGTTAGTGAACAATTCAGGTAATGTTGACGATGTGTTCTCATATATATGCCTGTAGCCCGCCGTCTTCGAGATCCGCCAGATAAGAACTACAGTTAATAAGAGAGCAAGTGTTTCTGTAAGCAGAATAGGTATATAGAGCTGAGTGCTACCTGCTAAACCGGCAACAGCTGGACCAATTAAAGTTCCCATAAGACTGCTAAAACGCAGAAGAGACAGAACCCGAGTAAGCTTCTTGGACTCAGTAATGCGATTAACAAAAGAACTGATGGCTGGGAAATAGAAAGTATCACAGGCGGTAGTGAACATAACCAAAAGAGAGACTATCCAAAAAAGAAGATTAGCATATGTATGCGCTGATGGTTGCGACCAGACGATAACAACTATAACGCCTATACCTGCTCCCATACGCAGTAAGCATGCGCTCATAGTGGTATGCAATACTCCGTAATGTTCAGCTACGGTTCCGGAAAATAAACCAGTAATAAGTTCACTGATAGCGCTGAGCATTAAATAAATAGTCAGGTATTTGCTTGACTCCTGTACACCAGCTAATAAAGAGTTAACAAGCCAGAGCTTAATAGTGGTAGCCGCAACTGTAGTGGCGTAGTTAGAGAGAAAATCACTTGCTGCAAGGCGGTAGTATCCACGAAAATGGTTAAGAAAGTTCATCTAGATTTGCCTTACGTGCAAAACTGCATTGCCAGAGTATTGCATGAGATATAGATTGAGCAGTTTTCGTAAATTCATTCGTAAAATTATCATCGTCCCAAATCTGATTCTGTAAATTCTCGAAATCACTAACGGAATCAAACAAATTAACAATACGATTAAGAGAGTCAATTATGCTAGCAAGTAATTGTTCTTGATATGAAAAATCTATGTCAAGTTGCTCGGGTAATGCTGTGTGGCACCTTTTAAAAGTAGCTAAAGAAGTGATTGTCGAAGAGGTAATCTCTCGACAGTGTATAAATATCTTACATATTTCTTCAACAGTTCCACAGTGTGATGTATTTTCGTCAATGATAGTGGATTCAAGTGCAACATTGGCTCTAAAGAAGAGCTCTGCTGTCCTGAATAAATCAGCACAATATGCTGCACTTGTTCTCACATATTCGTCAAACATTTCTTCAGAAGAAGGCATGTTTGTTCTTTCCTAGTTTGGCTTTACTTATTGTTTTGGAGGCAGTGGTCGAGGATTGATTCCACCTTGCTTGCTCATAGTTCACTTCCTTTCAATCATACTGATGTTAACTTTTCTAACATCAGTATAGACAATAAGCTCATTATTGTGTTTTTATTATGCGTTTTATATAGTGAGATTGTATGTATTAATATTCTGTCCTCTCGCTGAAAATGAGGGTTGAGGGTATAGTAAAATCCATGACTGAACAAACGCATCGCCTTGTTGTATTAGCTGGCCCTACGGCAGTGGGTAAAGGAACAGTAGAAGCTAAACTGTTTGAAGACCATCCTGAGATTTGGTTGAGTGTCTCTGCGACCACGCGCGATCCTCGACCTGGTGAAGTAGATGGTGTGAACTACTTCTTTATGACCGAGCAAGAATTTTTAGATAAAGAAGCGCGCGGTGAATTCCTAGAAACAGCAGTAGTGCATGGTGTGCATCATTATGGAACGCCTGCTGCTCCTGTAAAAGAACATTTAGCAGCGGGTATCCCGTCTATGTTGGAAATTGATGTGCAAGGTGTGCATAAAGTGCGCGAACGTGCTGCAGAAGTAGGATTGAATCCTATATTTGTTTTCCTTGCTCCTCCTAGTTTTGAGGAACTTGTAGCTCGATTAAAAGGGCGCGGCACGGAAACCGAGGAACAGCAGCAGCGACGTTTGACTACTGCACGTCATGAGCTTGAGCTACAAAATGAGTTCGATATAGTCATTGTTAATGATGAAGTAGAGCGTGTAGCTGAGCAATTATGGTCTGTTTTTGAGCAAGCTATGGGAAAGACTGCTTAAGGGGAGTAGCTTATGCTCGTTGAATTTAATACGGGAAAATTTTATCTCGGTTATCCTGTCGTGGTTCTTGGTTATAAAGATGACGATTACGGCTACAATATAACGACGAACAGCTCTACATATTCTTTGCGCAATAATATTGTGCTGGGAGTAAGCTCCGATAGTCGAGCGGCTCAGCAGATTGAAAAGTATGGTGAATTCACCGTCAATGTGGCAGCTGAACCTGTTATGACTTCCGTAGAATCTGCTGGCTGGTGGCATGAGGAAGATAAACTGTCACGCTTGGATCTGAACGCGCAAACTGCGAGCATGATTAATGCGCCACTTCTTACCGATTTTCCGATTATCTTCGAATGCACGGTGAAGAAAATTGAAAAAATGGATAACGTGCATCATATCTTCGCCGCTATTAAGCAGAGATGGATTGACGATAGCCTGCTCAAGGATGATGGCACGTTACAGATTGATGATTATGCTCCCGTGCTTTTTGCAGGTGACGAAGCAGAACGTGCTTATAAATTTACACAGCATGGGCGTGTACGTATGGGTAACTATATGAAGTAATGATTCTCGCAGGGGTGAGAGTATGTGATATTGCTCACTTTTTGCATGAATTAGTGAAAATACGACACAGCAGATAGCGCTCAGAGATATTTTTCCTCCTCAGCGTCATGATATCGGAATATTCTTAGAAGGAGGAAATGAAGAGAAGGGATTTTGTATGACGATTGCTTCACATGACGACGCTATGTTCGATGCCGCCGGTGGGGAGTTAAGCGAAGATACAATGGTGATAAATAATCCATTAGTTGACGCTGAGCAGATGCCTAACAACCCATCAGGGAAACAAGGCTTATCCCGACGTACACGCATTGCATTGTGGTCTAGTGGAGCAGTGCTTGCTGTTCTTCTTCTCTCTCTTATCGGTTGGTTCTTCGGTGCGCGTTGGTATTACCAAGACAAGGCTCCTTTAGGAGTCGAATTTGGTAGTGTGAGTGTTGCGGGTCAAAATGCTCAGCAGCTTAGAGTAACTGTAAGCAATGCGGTGGCTCGTTCCTCCGTAACTGTTTCTGATGATAATGGCAAGAGCGTTAAGGCAAACCTGAAAGACTTAGGCGTAGCAGTAAATGTGAATCAGACTGTAAAAAATCTGTTGACTGCTAAAAACGATAATATTTTTGCGAAGGTTAATCCTTTTATTCATCATAATGTGCCATTGAATGCGAAGGTCGATAAGTACGCTACGAGTCAGTATTTAGCCAAAAGCTTCGTTAATGAAGATAATCGTGCTGTCGGTTCTACCATTGCTTTTGATGCTGAATCAAAGTCTTACTCTGTTGTAACTGGTAAGAGCGGTAAAATGCCTGAAAATACACAGGTTCTCACACAAGTTAATAAGCTTGTTAAAGAGCCTGGTCACCCGAGCAGCGTGAAAATTTCTTATAAAAACGTGAGCATGCCAATCTCTGTAGAATCTGCTCAGCAAGCTGCAGACCAAGCTAACGCGCGAGTATCTGCTCAGTATGTTGTTTCTAATGGCGACGGTAAAAACTTCCAAATCCCAGCAGATCAGATTGCTCAGTGGATTACTGTAGATGCCGATCCTGCTCAGGGAACAATCAAACTTCAATACGATAAACAGAAGGTGAGCGACTATATAAGTTCTACTCTTCCTGAACAACTCAATCAGGCTAAAGTAGATCAAGAAGATGTTGTTGATGGCTCCGGCAAGGTTCTTCTCACCAAGGTTAAAGGTGCCAATGGCGTAACAATTGGTCGGACGGATGCTGTTGTTAATACGCTCTACGACGCTCTTACAAAGGGCGAGGGCGCAAGCACGCAGGTTGAATCTACTATTACGAAGTTTGAAACAAAACAGACCAAGTCTGAGATGCGCATTGTTGTAGATAAAAGCACTCAAATGGCTTATGCATACCGTAACGATGAGCTTGTGCGCAGTTTCCCTATTTGCTCGGGTAAAAACGGTGGCAATGAGTCAGATAACGGTAACTTCTTTATCTACCTCAAGTATGCAACCCAAGATATGACTGGTTTGAATGATGATGGTTCTCGCTATCTGTCTAAGGGCGTGAAATGGGTTAGCTACTATAACGGCGGTGAAGGCTTCCATACTGCAACATGGAATTATGGTGGTATTGCGTCAGGAGATTCAGCAGGCCATGGTTCTCACGGCTGCATTAACATGTATGAGCAGGATTCCAAGTGGATTTACGAGAACTGTCCTCAAGGAACTCTTGTTCAGGTAGTGGGTAGTCAGCCAACAGGTCCAGTTCGCTAAACTCTTCTGAGAAAACCTTCAGGTGGTGAATATTGAAGAATATTCACCACCTTTGTGTTACTCTTCTACAAGATGTGACTTTTGGAGGGATGTTATGAAAAATGTGCAGCCAAAGAGGGCTACGCTCAAAGATATTGCTCGTAAAGCGGGAGTTTCGTCCACTGCTGTTTCTTTGGTTTTGAATAATAAACCTAACCGTTTCACTGAGGAAACGCGCGATTTGATTCGTTCCATCGCAGAAGATATGCACTATCTTCCTAACCAAACCGCTCGCAGTTTGGCAACACAATCCTCAAGTCTGTTAGCTTTGATTATTCCCGATATTGAGAATCTCTTCTTTGCTTCTTTGGCTAAACATATGGAAAATGAATGCCGACGTCAAGGCTATTCTTTGCTCATCGTTGATACCAGTGAAGATGTGAACGAGCAGTCCAGTGCCATTAGCCGCGTTACTCAGTTGGGTATTGACGGTCTTTTTATTGTGCCAACTTTTGGAACAGCTGAGTATAATGCTCAGCTACTTGATGAACTCGCGTCCACGCATGTTCCGGTTGTTTTTATTGACCGTATTCCTGAGCAAATAAACCAAGGTGTGGCGGATAGAAAATGGCGCGCATTGGCATACGATCACAGCGTAGGAGGACGTTTAGCTGCTCAGCATTTGATTCGTTCTGGGCATACGAAAATCGGTGTGATTGGCCCTGTGAAACGACATGCGTTGGACAGTGGGAACAATACTGCGGATAATAGCGTGGAAATTACTGCGGATAATAGCGTGGATCATTCCGCACGTTTTGAAGCTTTCCTCGATGAACTTGCGGCTCATAATATTGTTCCACAGGATGATTGGATTATTGATAGCGGTTTCAGCTTGGCTCAAGGATACAATTTTGCTGATAACCTGCTTCATGCGGGTGTGAGCGCTGTATTTTGTGGAAATGATCTGATAGCTGTGGGTTTCCTTCGCCGAGCAAGAGAACAAGGCTATGCTGTGCCAGCAGATATATCTTTGATTGGCTATGACGATGTGATGGGTGCTTTCGGATTAGATTTTGAGCTGACAACTATTCGTCAGGATGTTGAACAGTTGGCGAAACGCAGTTGCGAGATGATGTTGGATGCGGCTTATGTTGATTCAGGTCAGGGCAATGTGGTGCTTTTGAAGCCTGAATTAAGTGAAGGGTATAGCGTAGCCAAGGTGTGAGTTCTGACAGAGAGCTGGGGTCTCGGTGTTAGGTTCACGTTGTAGGTTCTCTGTGCTGGTGGCTTCGTAGGCGCAAATTTTATATATGTGTCCGTTATACCATTTTTCGCATCAAGATGGCATAACGGATGCATGAGTCGCATACGAGGTCGGACAGATTTCTGCTATATGCGCTGCATGCAGATATATCAGTTCTTACATCGTTGAGCTGCGTTCAACGATGTTTTTCTGCGCGCGGTGCGGTCTGTTAACAGTCTATGTTCCGCTGATTGCGGTTCCTCAGATTCTCAAGAATTTTGGAGTGGAATTGCCCTGAGATTGGCGGTTTCTGAGTCCAAGGTTCTAAGGCGTGTGGGTGCAATCGTTGTGTGCGCGGTGCGTTGACAATCTTCACGCATCGAGGTATGTATCGGGGCTTGGTGTAGCAGAGAGCGCTCTACATATGACGCATTTACTTAGTTAAGATTCAGCTGATAAAACCAACCAGTAAAAGCAGAGTGCTCAGCGTAGTTGTGTTCTTAATGTGCGACACGCGCGAGCGGTGGAGTATTTTCCAAAATCATAAAAGCTTGCTATCTTTTATATCAGTGGTTAAACGCTTAACCAAGAAATATAAAATACAAAATACGAGAAATAAGAAAAGACAAAAGTAACGAATTCAAAGGAGACTTCGATGTCTACAAAAATTATCTTAGATTGCGATCCTGGTCATGACGACGCTGTGGCAATTTTGTTGGCTGCAGGAAACCCAAACATTGATTTACTGGGCGTAACTACTGTAGGTGGCAATCAGAGCCTCGATAAAGTTACATATAACGCACGTGCAGTCCTCGAAAAAGCGCACGCAACAGATGTTCCTGTATATCGCGGCGCTAATCGTCCGATTTTGCGCGAAGCTCAGGCAGCGGCAACAATCCACGGCGAAACTGGTCTTGATGGCGTAGAACTTCCTGTGCCAAGCCGTCCGCTCGAAGACAAGAATGCAGTTCAATTTATTATTGACACTATTATGTCTGAAGAGCCTGGCACGGTAACACTTGTTCCAACTGGTCCGCTCACTAATATTGCTATGGCCGTGCGTATGGAGCCACGCATTGTTGAGCGTGTGAAGGAAGTTGTGCTCATGGGCGGCGGTTACCATGTGGGTAACTGGAGCTCGGTGGCTGAGTTTAATATTATGGTCGATCCAGAAGCGGCGCACATTGTGTTTAACGAGCCATGGAAGGTTACCATGGTCGGCTTGGATTTGACGCATCAGGCTTTGTGCACGCCTGCGGTTCAGCACAAGATTGAAGCTGTTGGCTCTGATTTGGCTATGTTCGTTTCTGGTCTTATGGACTTCTTCCGCAAGGCGTATAGCGAGAACCAAGACTTCGTAGATCCTCCAGTGCACGATCCATGCACGATTGCATACCTCATTGATCCATCGATTGTGCAGACGCGCCGTTGCCCTGTAGATGTGGAGCTTGCAGGTACATTAACTGTGGGTATGACCGTAGCAGATTTGCGCGGGCCAGAGCCTTCAGAAGATGAATGCCATACACAGGTTGCCACTAAGCTCGACTTCGACAAGTTCTGGGATTTGGTGGAAGACGCAATTAAGCGCATCGGCTAATCAACAAGACTTGAGGTTGCCGGCAGCATGCAGTGCATGGGTTGTGGGTGTTTATATGTGTGCTCGCATGACTGCCGGTTTCCTCGACATTTCTTTAAATCCTTTTATACGACACAGATTCGGAGCGTAAAACGCATGACAGTGCTTGACTCTTTACATCACTTGAACGGTCGTGTAGCCGTTTTGGGTTCGATGAACGCTGATTATACTGTGCGCACGCAGCGTCTGCCACAGCCAGGGGAGACCGTGGCGGGTGGTCAGCTGGAGATTTTGCCAGGTGGCAAGTCGTCGAATCAGGCGGCAACGGCAGCTCTGCTGGGTGCCCAGGTGGGTATGTTCGGTGCTTTGGGAACCGATACGAATGCTGATTTTTTGGCGTCCAAGCTCGCTGGCGCAGGTGTGCGTACTGAACACATCGCTCGCATGGACGGTCCGTCCGGCACTACCGTCATTACTGTGGCTGAGAGCGATGGTGAAAATACGATTGTGTATTCTCCAGGTGCGAATCACAAGCTCACCGTGGATTATGTGCGCTCGCACGCTGCAGAGCTCACCAGCTACAGTGTGCTGGGGCTGTGCCTCGAATCTCCTATGGATGCGGTGATTGAAGCGGCACGCACCGCTCGAGAAGCAGGAATGACCGTTCTGCTCAACGATTCGCCATTTATGGCACATCTTCCAGTTGAGTTGATTGAGAACGTCGATATACTCTTGGCCAACGAACATGAGGTTGCGCAGATTATCGGCTTGGATCCAGATATTGAGTGGGCCAGTGCTGATTGGTCTGCAATTGGTCAGGCTCTGCACAAGCTCGGATTCGACCGCGCGATTATTACTTTGGGCGCTTTAGGCTCTTGCGTTATCGATGGTGAGACGATTGAACGCGTCGACGGTGTGCGCGTTGATGTAGTCGATACCACCGGTTGCGGTGACTCTTACATGGGAACCGTACTCGCTGGTTTGGCTAGCGACCTCTCTCTGGCAGATGGCGCTCGCTTGGCGGCTTATGTGGCGGCTTATGCAGCCTGCGGTTATGGTGCGCAGGCATCGTACGGAACCGCTCAACAGATTTATGAGACCTTTTCTCTCTAATTTCTCTCAGAGGTCTCATATACAGTAACTCTCGCTCGTGGCCAAAGACGCCGCGGGCGAGAGTTTTTGCTTATAATCTTTAAGGACGATGTTGTCGAGTAAGGATGAAGCGATGAAGATTTGCATGGTCGGTGGCACGGGCACGATTAGTACAGAAATTTCTAAGAAACTGCTGCGCGAAGGTCACGAACTGTATGTGCTCAACCGCACCGGCTTGTCCGATGTTTTGGGCGATGCGCCACTGTATATTCAGGCGGATATCAACGGTGATATAGAGAGCTTAAAAGACGCGCTGGATGAGGCAGCTCCCGGAGTTATTTTTGACGCGGTGTGTCAATTTGTTGGCTATGAGCGCTGGCAAGTTGAGCGCGATTATGAACTTTTTAAGGATCGCTGCCTTCAGTATGTGTATATTAGCTCAGCTTCCGCGTATTGCAAGCCTGTGCCTGCAGGTTTTATTACAGAAGAGACGCCGCTGATTAATCCGTTCTGGCAGTACTCGCGCAATAAGATTGACTGCGAGAACTTCTTGATGGAACGTTACCGCGAGGACGGTTTTCCAGTAACGATTGTGCGCCCAAGTCATACGTATAACGAGAGGAAAGTGCCGTTAGGTTTGAATGGGCATAAGGGAAGTTACCAGGTTCTCGACCGCATGTTGCGTGGGAAACCAGTGTTGATTCATGGCGATGGCACAACATGGTGGACGATGACCGATAGCCGCGACTTTGCTGTTGGCTACGTCGGTCTGCTCGGCAAGGAAGAAGCTATCGGTGAGGCTTTCCAGATAACGAGTGATGAGTCGATTACATGGAATGAGATTTTCCAGACTTTAGCTGATTTGTTGGGGGTTGAGCTGAAGGCTGTGCACGTGAGCTCTTATACTCTCGCTGAGTTGGGGGCGCGTGCTGGTTATGACTTTGAGGGTGAACTTCTGGGCGATAAAGCGTATACGGTCAAGTTCGACAACTCCAAGATAAAGAAACTTATTCCTGAATTTAATCCGCAGATTTCCTTTGCTGAAGGTATGAAGCGAACAGTTGAGTACGTATTGTCGCATGAAGAGTGCCAACAACTCGATCCTGAATTCGACCAATGGTGTGATGACGTCATTAATTTTAGGGAACAACTTCTGGTAAAATAGATAAAAATGTTCCCTAAAAGGAGTGCTGGTGAGCGAAGACTACATTCGTATTCAAGAGTTGCTTCAACAACGTGCGGATTTACAGGCACGCTTAAAACTCATGCCCTATGAGGGCACTCCTGAGATTAAAGAAACAGCCAGTGGTCGCTACATTTATATGCGCAAGCGTGAAGCAGGCAAACTTACCTCGTCCTATGTGGAGAAGTATTCCGAAGAGTTGTTCCAAGAACTGCTACGATATAGCAAGCAGGCTCGTGAATTAAAGAAGAATATTCGTGCTGCAGAACGTGAGCTTGCCCGCTTGGGGTACGAAGATAAAGAAATCTCTGCTCGTGTGCGCATGAATATTGATTTTGCTCGCATAAATGTAAAGACAAGCATTTACGATCAAGCTGTGCTCGAAGGAGTGGGTACTACTTTTCCTCAAACGGAAGATATTATCGACAATGGAATTGTCTCGGGCGTATCTGCTTCGGATGTGAATAAGATCTTGAATCTTAAACATGCGTGGGAGTTTATTCTCGATGATGGTGTGGTTTCGTATGGTCCTCATTTCGATACACTCAGCCACATTGCGCAGTTAGTAAATGAAGGTTTTTATCGCAACGGCGGTATGGTGCGGGGCGTTCCCGTTGCTATTGGAGGAACAAGCTATCGACCGCCAATTCCATATGAACCTGATGTGCGTGATGATGTGGAAAAGCTGCTCTTACAGAACAAAGAGGACGTTGAGATTGCTATAGATCTGTGTTTGTATGTGATGAAAACTCAGATATTCAATGATGGTAATAAGCGTGCTGCCGTGCTCTTCGCTAGTCAATTCCTCATCACACGAGGATCCGGTTTGCTGGTTGTCCCCGAAAACAAAGTATCTGAGTTCAAAGAATTGCTTGTTCGTTATTACGAGGGGACGAATGAGGAAGCTATTCGAGCTTTTATGCGTACGCATTGTTGGAGAAGAATGGATGCATAAAAAAATGGAGGATTCCCGAAAGAATCCTCCATTAACGTTTAGTCGGCTTGGTGAGCCAGCTGATTAATCAGCTCTGGATCTCGCGTAGCTCCCTTATCGGCAGAACGTGCAAAAGCAGCGTACGCCTTCAAAGCCAGCGAAACCTGACGGTCACGGTGTGGACGATAACCATAACCGTTTTCGATGGCTTCGCGACGCTGAGCCAGAACCTCATCTGGAACATCTACGTTAATCGTACGGTTTGGAATATCGATAACAATAGTGTCACCATTTTCCACCAAAGCAATTGGGCCACCAGCAGCTGCTTCTGGAGCAATATGACCAATCGACAAACCAGAGGAACCACCAGAATAACGTCCGTCGGTAAGCAGTGCAACCTGCTTGCCGATGCCCTTACCCTTTACGAAGGAAGTAGGGTAGAGCATTTCCTGCATGCCAGGGCCACCCTTCGGTCCTTCGTAACGAATAATCAGAGCCTGACCAGGCTTTAAGGTGTCGTTCAAAATAACTTCCACAGCCTGTTCTTGAGACTCCACAACCAAAGCCTCACCGCTGAACTTCCAAATCGAAGGATCAACGCCTGCAGTTTTTACTACGCAACCATCAGGAGCAATATTTCCGCGCAGAACAGCTAAACCGCCCTCAGTTACCGAAGGATGTTCAATATCATGAACAGCGCCGTTAATATAATCGCGGTCTAAATCATCGAAACGAGCGTTTTGGCTCATACCTTCAGCAGTGCGATGACCTCCCGGAGCTGCGGTAAACAAATCAAGTGCTTCCTCAGTAGCGGTATCGCGGCGAATATCCCAGTCAGCAAGTTTTGCTTCCAAACTTGGGTAATCAACCGAATGAACGTCGCGGTGTAACTTACCACCGCGGTCAAGCTCGCCCAAAATACGGGTGATGCCGCCGGCGCGGTGAACGTCGGAAATTTCCCACGGACCCGATGGGCTGGCTTTGCAGATGCAAGGAACCGTGTGGGAGATGCGCTCAATATCTTCGAGCGTAAAATCAACGTCTGCGCTCTGAGCGGCAGCCAAAATATGCAGAACAGTATTCGTAGAACCGCCCATAGCCACATCCATGGTCATAGCGTTCTCGAAAGCGTGCTTCGTAACGATATTGCGAGGCAGAACAGAAGCGTCATCCTCGTGATAGTAGCGGTTAGCCAAATCGACAATCTTCGCGCCGGCCTTCTCAAACAGAGCCTTACGAGCGGCGTGATCGGCCAAAGTGGTGCCGTTACCAGGAAGAGCTAAACCGAGTGCTTCCATCAAGCAGTTCATGGAATTAGCAGTGAACATACCTGCACACGAGCCACAAGTTGGGCAAGCAGTACGTTCATATTCGAGCAGATCTTCATCAGAAACGTTATCATCTGCAGAAGCATACATAACATCAATTAAATCAGTGCTCTTTGTGGTGCCATCGGACAGAGTAGTGATACCCGACTCCATTGGGCCGCCCGACACGAAAATTGTTGGAATATTCAGACGTAAAGCAGCCATAAGCATGCCTGGGCTAATCTTGTCGCAATTGGAAATACAAATCAAAGCATCAGCACAGTGAGCGTTGACGGAATACTCAACAGCGTCGGCAATAATATCGCGGCTTGGAAGGGAATACAGCATACCCGTGTGACCCATTGCAATACCATCATCCACAGCAATAGTATTGAACTCGCGAGGAATACCGCCAGCCTGCTTAATAGCCTCAGATACGATACGACCTACTTTATTCAAATGCACGTGACCTGGAACAAACTCGGAGAAGGAGTTTGCTACGGCGATAATAGGCTTACCGAAATCTTTTTCATCCACGCCGGCAGCACGGAATAAAGCGCGCGCGCCAGCGAACATTCGGCCGTTCATAATTGTTGCTGATCTCATTTTCATACTGCTCAATAGTAATAGCTGGGGTAGTTTTGAGCATGCCGCGTTCACGTTGTGGAAAGTTGGGGTGGGGTGGGGCTGAGCGTGGTTGTGTATGTTCACGCGGGGGACTGGTGCGTGACACGGCTGGCGTTGGTCGAAGTGCGTGGTGAAGTGGGTGGGGTGTAGTTGGTGTGTGCGCAGCGAGGGCTGTTCGAGCTTTATCTTTCATAGCTAACCGCAAGTGTACGTCGTAAAGTTGTTTTAGTGCTTAAATCAGGCTTGGTAAAAGCTGTACCGCGTACGGCTACGCTCAGCTGTGAACGCTACGGCAGAAATGAAGTAATAACTGGCAGCCGTGCCTTTGTTTTATACCGAGGTATGAGTACACTAGGAAAGACTAAAAAGACCACTGTATGTATGGGAGAAAAATGGCACTGGGAACTAACCCTGAACCATGAGCTTATGGAGCATGCGGATTCCAAGTATGCATTAGCAATGTTTGCAGCTCGCCGCGCTCGCCAGATTAACTCTTACTTTACTCAGCTGAACGAAGGCTTGCTTCAGAATGTGGGTCCTTTGGTTGAGTACCAGAATCAGGAAAAGCCATTGTCTATTGCTTTCCGTGAGATTAACGAAGGATTGCTCGAAGAGACTTTGGGTGAAGACGAGTAAATAGTCGTTGGTTTTAACCGCGCATACCCCGCGTTCAGCGCCACAAGAGCTGCTGGTGCGGGTTTTTTCATGAAGCGGTGAATGAGCGGGTGTGAGTGAGCAGCGGTGAATTCAGTAGCGGTGAGCGAGCGACTTGGCGCGTGGCATACAGAGCAGCTCAGGCTTCTCCTCAGCCAATTGGTTCATCTGCTCGTATCTCTCATCTGCTCATATGAGGGATATCGCACATGTAGAACGTAACTACCATAGTCAAAGTAATGAAGGATAAACGATGGCAGCAGAACAAGCAAAGTCAACGGTAAACACAGACGTACATCTGTTTACCTCTGAATCGGTAACTGAAGGTCACCCAGATAAAGTGTGCGATCAGATTTCGGACGCTATTTTGGATGCGTATATGGCTGCTGATCCTCATTCACATGTGGCTGTGGAAACATGCGCAACAGCCGGGCAGTTCGTTATTTTTGGTGAGGTGTCGTCAACCGCGCACATCAACGTTTCTTCTGTTGCGCGTGGAGTGCTTGAACGTATTGGCTACACCGATTCTCGAATTGGCTTAGACGCATCTTTGGTGGGCATTATGGAGTCCATTGTGGAGCAGTCTGCAGAAATTAATCAGGGAGTCAGCTCGCATGTGCGTGCACAAGCAGCAGGCTTGGGTAAGGTGCGCAGCGCTCAGCAGCGCTATGAACTGCAGGGGGCAGGCGATCAGGGTTTGATGTTTGGCTATGCCGCCGATGAGACCCCAGAACTCATGCCTTTGCCGATTGTTGTAGCACATAAACTGGCGTCTCATCTGGCGGCTGTTCGTCATAGCGGCAAAGTGCCTCATTTGCGTCCTGATGGCAAAACTCAGGTGACCATTGCCTACGATAGCGAAAACAAGCCTTTGTATGTAGATACAGTGGTAGTATCCACGCAGCATGACCCTGATGTTACGCAAGAATGGATTCGCGATGTAGTGCGTGAACAGGTGGTAGAGCCAGTTCTTGCACAAGTGTGCGGCAATGCAGTGGCCTATGATTCCTATAAGCTGCTTGTGAATCCTACGGGTTCTTTCGTTATGGGTGGCCCAGCTGCTGATGCGGGTTTGACGGGCCGCAAAATTATTGTGGATACTTATGGTGGAGCAGGTCATCATGGCGGTGGAGAGGTAGACCGCAGCGCAGCGTATGCAGCTCGATGGGTTGCAAAGAATATTGTGGCTGCAGGTTTGGCGCATCGTGTTGAAGTGCAGGTAGCGTATGCGATTGGAGTGGCAGATCCTGTATCCATTTATGTGAATACTTTTGGTACGCAGAGCGAGGGCATCACCCGTTCGGCGATTGAGAAGGCTGTGATACGTGTGTTTGATTTGCGTCCGGCTGCGATTATTGATGAGTTAGGATTACTCGCTCCGATTTATGGGAAAACTGCTGCGTATGGTCATTTCGGTCGCCCTGAATTCAGTTGGGAAAACACTGATAAAGCAGCAGATTTACGTGCAGCAGTAGAGAAAAGATAGGGGATAGAGCAGATGAGCGAAGATACGCGCAGTATGCATCAGCCAGCTTTAGATGGCTTGGCTGTGCGTAAGCGCGTCAGCAAGTCTGCTCAAAAAGCCCGTGAAAAAGCTGAAGCAGACAATAAACCAGCTGCGCATCAGCCTATTGCGCGCGTTGTTTTAGATATTCAAACTCCGCATTTAGGCAAACTGTTTGACTATGTTATTCCGGAAAAGTTCTCCGAAACTGCTGTGCCTGGAGCGCTGATTCGAGCTCGCTTTGGACATCAACACTGCACGGGCGTTGTGTGGGAGCGCGCTGATTCCAGCGATGCTCCTCGTTCGGCGCTTAAAACGATTGAGCGTGTGCTGGGCGGCGGTGTTCATGTGGGCGCGGCGATGCGCGCAGATATTGATGGGATTGCTGAGTATTTTGGTGGCAGCCGCGCCAATATTGTGCGGTTAGCGGTTCCTCCTCGCGTCGCTAAAGTAGAAAAAGAATTAGCTCCCTCTTTACGCGCACGCTCTCATGATTCTGAGCAGCCGGTATCTGATAGAGTACAGGATTTTGCTGCTCAGGCAGCTAGCCAGTTAGCAGGCTTATATTCCGGCATCAACGACGTTACTCATGCTCTGAGCATGCACACCACATCGTCTCACGTGATATGGGATGTAATCGCCGGAGTCGGACAGTGGACCTACGACCTCGCCTGGATTACTAGCGCCGCCCGCCTCCAAGGTCGAACCGTGGTAATGGTTCTACCAGACATGCGTCATGTTCAGCACATGGTTCAGCGTCTACGCAGTGTGGGTTTCAAACAATTTTCCCGAGACAATGCGTTGGGGCAGTGGAGCGGAGATTTCGCCATATTAAATGCCTCATTATCGGCAGCAGAAAGGTACCGCGCGTATCGAGCTGTGGCTGACGGACTGGTAAACATCATCGTCGGTACACGAGCCACAATGTATGCTCCCGCAGGTCATAATGCGGTGTATATCTCTTTCCATGATCAGGTTTACCAGAACTGGGATGGTTTTACCCCGTATCCTAATGTGGCTGATGTCTTACGCATAAGAGCGCAACGCAACAAAGGCATAGTCATCAGTGCAGGATATGTGCGCAGCCGTGAAAATCAATGGCAAGCAAGCCATCATGAACGCAGCGTTATTGAAGTTCATGGCTTGCCCACAGTCATCAAAAATCGCAGTGCGTGGGTTCGCCATCTCAACAGGGCGGAACTGGAACGTTTAGCAGATCCAGCAGTGGGAGCGCGAGTTCCTTCTGTGGCTGTTCGCGCGCTACGCGATGCTGCAAGTAAAGGCCCTGTTTTGTTTTCCTTACCTGCGCGCTCGCGTGCATCAGTTGTGTGCTGTGCACAATGCCGTAAAGGAGCACAGTGTAGACGTTGCATGGGGCCCCTTGTGCCTTCACGGTCAGTATCTTCACAGCAAATACCTTCACAACCAGTGCCTTCACAGGGCACGCCCTCTCAGAATCTGCGCCCACAAAATAAACTCCCTCAGAATCTTCCTCCACAAAATGTATCTCACACCCTACCACACTGTGGCTGGTGCAATCACGTCGCAGAATCATGGAGCTGCCGTCATTGCGGTTCATCGCGTATGCGCATACTTAATGTAGGAACAGAAGGCACAGCGATGGAATTATCCACCCTGATTCCTGGTGTACCTGTGATTATGTCTTCACCTCATTTGGCGCGCGGCGTGGTGGAAGAGATAAGTAATAAGCCTTCTCTTGTTATTGCTACGGCAGGTGCAGAACCTATCGTGCGTGCGCAAGAAAACGGGCAAGCCAGCGCAAAAGACAAGCAAAACGCGCAAGACAGTAATCGAAGCAGTGTGAAGCAAGACAGCACGAAAAACGGCGATCACGACATTAAGCAAGCCCCAGAGTATCAAGCAAACGCGCAAGACAGCGACCGAAACAGCGCGCAATCAACACCACAAGCACACCACACATCCAATCAACAAGCGGGCTACCAATGCGTTGCCCTCGTTGACGCATGGACGAGTTTGTATGGCACTTCACTCGACCAGCGCATTGATACTCTTACGGTGTGGAGCGAAATCGCAGCTATGAGCGTGCCTCATGCTCAAGGTGGTCAAGTTCTTATTTTGGGCGAAGCAGAACCTGTTATTGCTCAAAGTTTAATGACGGGGGATTATCGCGTGCTTCTTCAACGCGAACTGGCTGATGCTGAACAAACAGCTTTACCTCCAAGCGTTGCTGCTGTGGTGGTCTGGGGCGAAAAACATAGCGTGACCACTCTCGTAGAAACAGTGTTAGCTGAACATCCTGAATTTGCTACTATCAGCACACCTGAAGGTGAACTTCCTGCTATCCTTGGGCCAGTATCTAAACCTGCGCCCACCCATCTGAAACAGCAGTATATGGACGAAACCTATGAGCGTGTGCAATGCGTTATCCGTGTCAAGCGTGATACACTATCTACCTTGGTACGCAGCGTTCATCGCGCTCAGGCTCAGCATAGTGCCACACGTTATGCCGCCGAACTACACGTTCATGTGAACCCCAAGAGCTTACTCTAGGACAACTGATACTAAAACAACCTACTCAATCTACTTAACCTACTTTCAAAGAACTTACTCTAGGAGGAAAAATGACTCGTATTCTTTTTGCTGGAACTCCTGATGTTGCTGTAGAACCTTTGCGTGCCCTCATTGAAGCAAGAGGCGATATAGAGGTTGTTGCTGTGCTTACACGTCCGGATGCGCCTCAGGGGCGCGGACGTAAACTGATGCCGAGCCCTGTTAAGCAGGTGGCGTTAGAGATGGGGCTTCCTGTGATTGAAGATAAACCTACATCTCCTGAATTTTTCGAGAAGATTGAGCAGCTTCAGCCAGATATGGCAGCTGTTGTGGCATATGGTAATTTGCTTAAGCAAGAAGCTCTCGATGCTATTGCTGGCGGATGGTACAATCTGCATTTCTCCTTATTACCTCTGTGGCGAGGAGCAGCTCCTGTGCAACGCTCTATTTGGGCGGGAGATACGGTGACTGGAGCATCTGTTTTCCGTATTGGACCAGGATTGGATGACGGTCCGCTGCTTGGTCAAGTCAGCGTGAGCATTGGCGAGCATGAAACTTCAGGAGAACTGTTACAGCGTTTATCTCATGATGGCGCTTTACTGTTACGTTCATGCTTACAAGGCTTGATATCGGGTGAGATTAAACCGGTAGAGCAAGAAAGCGGCTCATATGAGCATGCTGCAAAAATTCATCCTGATGATGCTCGTATTCGCTGGAGCGTTCCAGCTTTTGCTGTTGATCGTCAGATTCGCGCTTGCACTCCGGAGCCAGGTGCATGGACGGTTTTGCATAACGGTGACGATGAGGTAAATCTGCATATTGCTCAGGCTCGCATAGATAAGAGCGATTTAGCACCTAAACTTCAGCCAGGTCTGCTTTCTGTTACGAAAAAACATGTGTGGGTGGGCACAGCTACCGAAGTATTAGAGTTAATGCAGGTTAAAGCTCAAGGTAAAAAACAGATGATTGCTGCAGATTGGGCGCGTGGAGCGCGTTTAGCTGAGGGAGCGTATTGTGAATAAGCGCGCATCGTCTCACAATAAGGTGCAACATACCGCGCGTAGCGTGGCATACAGTGTGCTGTCTCGTTTAGAAGAAAAAGATGCTTATGCTAATTTGTTACTGCCGCAGGTTCTGGATGAATCGGGTTTAAGTAATGCAGATAAAGCTTTTGTTACTGATGTTGTTTACGGAACCTTGCGTTGGCGTCTTCTCCTCGATCGTGTGATTGAAGCTGCTCATAAGAAATCCTTGCGCACGATTAATACAAAGCTGATTAATGTGCTGCGCATAGGAGCGTATCAGTGGCTGTTTATGCATGGAGCTGATTACGCCTGCGTGAACGAAAGCGTGAGCTTAGCACGTCGCGTAGTAGGAGCACAATCTAGGGGTTTTGTGAATGTGCTGATGCGAAAAATTACGGCGTATAACAGACAGCAATGGGAAGTTAATATTACGTCACGCATTCAATGTTCAGATACAATGAGCGCTGAGGATGTTTCCTTAGCACGAATGTCAGTGCGTTTTTCACATCCTAGCTGGATTGTGCGCGAGCTTAGCGAAGCATGGAATGCTGGAGGTTATGCGTGGCAGAATAGTCAAGGCAATGCTCTGTATGAGTTACTTGCCGCAGATAATGAAGCTCCATCAGTCACCTTGTGCGTGCGTCCAGGTCTTGCCACTATCGATGAGGTATATGATCAGGCAGAATCAAAGGGAGCGCACGTGGTACGAGGAATGCTCTCTCCTTATGCTGTGCGCATGCGCGGTATTAATCCTGCTCGTCTTACTGGCGTTAAAAACGCAACAGTAGGCGTTGAAGATGAAGGAAGTCAACTTGCTGCCTTAGCTTTAGCACATGCGAGCACGCATACCGAGAGCGTAAATCAGCAGTGGCTCGATATGTGTGCTGGCCCAGGAGGTAAAACAGCCCTTCTTGCCTCTCTTGCCACACAGCAGAATGCGCGCATAACAGCGAACGAACCGCATGATCACCGTCGTCAACTGGTACGCAATAATCTTGCAGCAATTAATACCGAGGTTATTGCCGATATTACAGGTTTTGATGGTGTTGAATTTGGCGAGCACTATGCCAATTCTTTCGATAAAATTTTGGTGGATGCGCCATGCTCAGGTTTGGGAGCATTGCGTCGCCGTCCTGAAGCGCGCTGGCGCAAAACGCCTGAAGGAGTGCGTGAGTTATGCGCTCTCCAAAAGCAACTGCTTATCAGCGCTGTGGATGCGCTGAAACCAGGGGGAGTGGTGGCATACGTCACCTGCTCACCGGTATTAGATGAAACACGTCATATTGTTGATGCTGTTTTAGCTGAGCGACGCACTATGCAACGTCTGGATGTGCCACGTATTATGCGCGACATTAATCCATCTATTCCTGTTCCTGAACCACGTGCAGATGGAGCCGCACAAGACATGCAATTATTTGAGCATATTCACGATACTGATCAAATGTTCATTGCTGTTCTACGCAAAGATGCAACGGACACAAACGCTTAGTGCGCGTCAATAATGTCTAAAGCAAGCGATAAATCACGTTCATCAATATGGAAAGGTGCTGCTTGGCGTGTAACTGGTTTTGCACAAAACGCAATACCCACGCCGGCAGCCTGAATCATAGGAATATCGTTTGCACCATCACCAATAGCCACAGTGTGTGCAATATCAACGCCTTCTTGCTCAGCCCACTCGAATAGTCGAGCTTTCTTTGTCTCCTTGGTCACCACGTCTGATGTAACGGTTCCATCGAGAACTAAACCTGCTTGCTCATCTTCGCGCACGCCTAAACGATGAGCATAGCAATAATCAATTCCTAAATCGCGAACCAACATATCTGCTACCTCATGGAAACCACCGGACACAATGCCCACAACCCATCCGCGGTCATGCGCAGTATCAATCAAGGTGCGCGCTCCATACGTCACATGCAGTCGGTCATATACTTTCTCAAAAATATCTGTGCTCAAACCATCTAATAAGCGCACACGTTCATGCAATGCTTGGCGAAAATCAATCTCGCCATTCATAGCGCGAGCAGTAATATCGGCAATTTGTTCACCGTAACCGCAGGCAGCACCCAGCTCATCAATAACTTCTTCATCAATCAGGGTGGAATCAATATCCATCACAATAATGCGCTTATCCATGTTTCGATAATATCGTGACCTGAGCCAATCGTGGCGTGTAATTCCACGGTGCGGTAGCCTTAAGAGAGGAATATGGTATGTATCGCAAGAGAAGAAGGCACAGGGAGGCATAATGGATCAGACAGCTGAAAACTTAGCGGCTGAAAACGTCTCGGCTGAAAATGCGCGCGCACACGATTATGCAGCCCAAATTGACCAGTTGCGCATGCGTAATCACTCTCTTGCCACCGCTTTACGCAAAGCAACAGACCAGCTCCAAGGCGCTCGCGAAAAAATGGCAGCCCTGAGCTCGCCGCCACTTACTCGCGCAACTTTCGTACGCATAGATTCTGATACTACTGTGCATGGTCAGCGCCACGTTACTGTGGAAATCGTCAATAATCACCGTCATATGGTGGTGGCAGTAGCACCGGACGTGAATCCTATGCAGTTGCGCGCCGGACAGCAGGTGCTACTCGACGAAAATATGCGCGTTGTGCGTGCTGATACTGTAACAACTATTGGACGTGTGGTCACAGTTACCCAGGTTTTAGAAGGTTCGCGTTTGCTCGTGCGCGATGCAAGCGGTAATACAGTTGTTATTCGCCGAGGCTACGATACTGCGAACGAGACTATTCAAGCTCAAGATACAGTGATGCTCGATGAATCAGGCGAGTTTGCTGTGCGTCTTATGGAATCGCATAAAGCCCAAGAACTTCTCCTCGAAGAATATCCGCATATTAGTTTTGGCGATATTGGAGGTCTGCACACTCAAATTCGTCAGATTCGCGATGCTGTGCAACTGCCTTTTACTCATCGCGAACTCTACTCTTTCTACGGTTTGCAAGGTGCAAAAGGTATTTTGCTGTATGGTCCTCCAGGAAATGGTAAAACCATGCTGGCTAAAGCTATTGCTCATTCCCTCGCAGAAGAAGGACGCGGAGCTTTTCTTTCTCTTAAAGGTCCTGAAGTGCTCAGTAAGTTTGTGGGCGAAGCAGAACATATGATCCGTATGGTTTTTGACCGCGCTCGCGATATTGCCGCCCACGATAAAGCTGTGGTTATTTTTATTGATGAGATGGATTCTTTGCTGCGCACGCGAGGCTCGGGTATCTCCTCGGATGTGGAAACAACTGTGGTTCCGCAATTTTTGTCTGAGCTAGATGGCTTAGAAGATTTGCATAATGTTGTGGTAATTGGTGCGTCAAACCGTTTAGACATGATTGATCCGGCTGTGCTTCGTCCAGGACGTTTAGATATTAAAATTTCGATTGGCGCTCCCGATAAGCAGGCGGCAAGCGATATTGTGCGTCGCTATGTGGGTGCTAATATGACGCAGGCTGCAGATGTTGATGGTTTGGTTCGCGCTGTGATAGACGATGTGTATGATCCGTCACGTCATGTGGCACTGTTGCGCTCAGATGAAGGCGATATTCAGGTGCGTATGTGTGACTTGATATCGGGCGCGCGTTTGAAAAATATTACTGACCGCGCCAAAATGATGGCTATTAAACAGTCTCTTAATGAGTATAACGCTTCGAATGCTGACCATAATTCGTATGTGCTGCTCAACCGTGACCTGATGCGTTTAGCTGTGCGCGATGAATTTGATGATATATATGATACGTGCGCACATACACCTGCTTCAGGATGGGCTTTGCTGCTTGATTTAGCAGGGCGGCGAGTGCGAGAAGTTCATATGGCTGTGCGTGAGGAAGACAGATAGGAAGACAGATAGGGTAGGAGCATCGATGAGTGTTCTTCGTGTGATGGGTTTAGAAACCGAGTATGGCGTATCGCGAGTGGGCGGCAAGTACGAAAATCATGCGCAATTATCTTTTGATGTGATTGAAGCTGTGCGTGCTCTTTCTCCGTCAACTGCACACGTGGTATGGAATTATGGTCATGAAGATCCTGTGCATGATGCACGCGGCTATCATATGCCTCGCGCTCACGTATCTTCTGATCTGCTCACCGACCGTGAAGAACTGCGCGCCACTAATGCTCCTCATATTAATGGAGCACGAATCTATGTGGATCATTGCCATCCAGAATATTCCTCTCCTGAAACAATCAGTCCTCGTGAAGCTGTGCTCTACAATCATGCTGGAGATGCGATTATGCAGCATGCTATGGTAAAAGCACAGCAGCCTATAACCTTGTATCGCAATAATGTGGATGGTAAGGGAGCCAGCTGGGGAAGCCATGAAAATTACCAGGTGGAGCGTGCTGTGCCTTTCGATATGCTTTCTGCATTGTTTACAGCTCATGCAGTCTCCCGCCAAATTTACACAGGAGCAGGGCGAGTGGGGCTGGGAGAAGAAAGTGAAACTCCTGGCTTCCAAATAAGTCAACGTGCTGATTATTTTGCTATGAAAGAAGGGCTACAAACAACTTTTCATCGTCCTATTGTTAATACACGCGATGAATCACATTCCACCGATACATATCGTCGTTTCCATGTGATTGTGGGCGATGCTAACCGTATGGATGTGCCTGATCTGCTTAAACTTGGTGTAACCAGTTTACTGTTCTGGGCTCTGGAACATAGCTACGATACTGATGAAACACGCGATTTTGTGCGCTCAATGAGTATGGAAGATCCTGTTGAAGCCATGCATAGTATTTCGCATGACTTAAGCCTTGCTGCTCCCGTAGCTATGAGTAATGGAGACAAACTGAGTGCTATAGATATACAACTGCGACTTCGTTCATGGGTGTATGCTGTGGCTGCAGCACAGTACGATACAGATTCGCGCGGAGAACCACGCTGGCCAGATGAAGATACACATGAAATAGTGCAGTTATGGCAGAAAGTACTTCTGGACTGCTTGGAAGTAGCGCATGCTGATGATACGCAACGTTTACAGCTTAGCGAGGCAGCTAGCCGTTTAGAATGGCTTCTCAAATGGCAAGTGTGTGAATCTATGCGCAGAAGGAAAAATATTCAGTGGTCTAGCCCGCTTTTGCAAGCTATGGATATTTCTTGGGCACGCATAGATGCGCAATCCCTTTTTGCGAAAGTAGCACAGAAAACAGAGCGATTATTCGATACGTCTCTTTTAGAGCACGCTACGCACACTCCTCCTGCATCAACGCGCGCATATACGCGCGGTCTACTCTTACAGCAGTATGCTGCGCATGTGCTCTCTGTCTCTTGGGATATAGTTGTGTTGGATATAGAGGGTAGACGCAGTATTATTGATATGGCTCATCCGCTAACATATACGCGCGCAGACAGCGCGGACACGTTTACGGCTGACTTTAGTATAGAAGAAGTAGAAAAGCGCCTCACAACTTTAACGAAGTAGACTTCGTAAGAGCTTTGACTTCGTAGGAATACAGTTCGAGCAAACTAAACTACGAGTGAACTACACTGCGAATATGAGACGCCTATAGTTTTTCGCTGGGGAGGAATAATGGACTTGCAGCAACTTGCTATGCAGGTGGCGAAGGTAGCTCAAGATGCTGGTCGTCATGCGGCACAAGATCAGCTTACCCCTCATCTGTTGAAAACAAATTCACGTGCAGATGACGAAGCTAATCGTGAAAAATACAGTTCAGATATTGACGATACAGTAGTGCGTTATTTGCGTGAAAAAGTAGTGCAACTCAATCCTTTAGATGGCTTCTGGGAAGAAGTAGGTTCTGAGCGTACTCCAGGTTCCTATTATTGGTGTATTGGACGCATTGACGGTGCTATTAATTATATGCGCAATATGCCGGAGTGGACGGTTACTGTATCTGTTTTTGCTATTGATGATTCAGGTGAAGCAACACCAGTTATTGGTGTTGTTCATGCGCCAGCATTAAATGTAACGTATGTAGCAGCTAAAGGTCATGGCGCTATTCGTATTCGCCACTCTGCATTAGGAGATAAGCGTAGCGCGATTATGCCAACCAGCACTGCAACATTAAAGAACTCCGTGCTGTGCTTTGGAATGTCTTACTTCTCGCATGAATCCAAGCGTGCTTTGCACACGGTATCTGCATTAGCAGGCTTACCATCTGATATTAAACGTATGGGTCCAGCTTCCTTAGATTTGTGCAAGGTGGCGGATGGTACGTATGATGCGTATTTTGAACCAAGCTTGCATTCGTGGGATATTCCTGCCGTATCTGCAGCAGCTGTGGTGGTGGGGGAAGCTCAAGGACGTTTAAGGCAATGGGATGGTTCACCAATGAGTTGGTATCGCACAAATGATGTTGTGGCATCGAATGGTTTAATTATTAACGAATTGCGTGAGTACCTGCTTCCAGTTCAAGCTGAAAACTAAACAACGAAATAACGGATAGAGAATTATGCCTGAAAATAATACGAGCGGACAATCTTTTCAATCTACGCAGTCGCTTAGTGCTGAATCGTTGGGAGGCGCGCAGTCGTTTGGCGCGGCTCAAGAGAGTGTGCAAAACGAGCAGCATATTACTACCGATATGCAATTAGAGGATGCTGCACTAGATTTAGATGCTGTGCTCGATGATATTGAGTCCACATTGGAAGAAAACGCCGAAGAATACGTTAATAGTTTCGTGCAAAAAGGTGGCGAATAGTGCCCCAACTTCGCGATAGCAGCACCTCATCTCAGGTGTCCCCCAGCATTGCAGTTCACGATACCTCCTTCGAAAGAATTTTTGGTATTGAAACAGAATACGGGGTGAGTGTCACTGGGGGAGAGCATGGTATTGATGCTGCTCATGCTGCAGCCGTTATGTTTGAACCTGTTATTTCGCAATCGCGTTCCACCAACACGTATACGGAGAATGGTTCGCGCCTGTATCTGGACGTGGGTTCGCATCCTGAGTATGCCACGGCGGAAGCGCGTACTGTGCGCGATGCTGTGCTCTTAGATGCTGCCGGCGAAAATCTTATGGCGGGTTTAGCACACAACGCCGAACGTATGCTGCGTGAACGCACGGGCAATAACGGGCTGAAAGTGCACGTGTATAAAAACAACACGGATTCTCAAGGTCACTCTTTTGGTTGCCATGAAAACTATTTAGTGCGTCGCAGCGTCAGCTTAGATATGTTAGAACGTTGCTTTATTCCGTTTTTAACCTCGCGTATTATCTATGCTGGGTCTGGAGCTGTGCGCGGCAACGAGTTTCTTATTTCTCAGCGTAGTGATTTTTTGGATGACACTATTTCTTCCGCGACTACACGCTCGCGTCCCATGATTAACACCCGCGATGAACCGCATGCTGATTCACGTGTGTATAGGCGATTACATGTGATTGTGGGTGATTCGAATCGTTCTCCCCGTGCCAATTGGATGAAACTGATGACTGCGCATCTGGTGCTGTGCATGATTGAGGCAGGAACGCGCGGCGAAAATTACGGTTTGGAGGAGCTTGCACTTGCCGATCCGGGTGAGGCTATGCGGGTGATAGCGCGCGATGTGAATGGGGCGGTTTGCGTTCGGCTTGCAGACGGTCGAGAACTTTCAGCCATAGCTATACAACGTGAATACTGCCGTGCTGCTGAGCTATTTATGAGCAGGCATGCCGATGATTTACGTGCTGACGTGCGTGAAGAAGCCGCTCAATGCATACAGTTGTGGGCAAAAACTCTTGATCAGTTAGAGCAAGGTAATTTGCATGCTTTGGGCTTATGGGTGGATTGGGTAGCTAAGTATGAGCTGATTGAGGCTATGTGCCGCAGAGGAGCCGATAGTGTGCGCGCTCAACAAATAGATTTTGCTTATCATGATATAGCGCATGACAGCGTATTCAGTGCTTTGGTACAGCATGAGCGTATGCATTCTGTTTTTACAAAGGAGCAGATTCGTTCAGCGGTATTGCGAGCTCCTTCAGATACTCGTGCTGCTGCGCGTGGTGCTTTTGTTCATGCTGTACGGTCTACGTCTATGCGATGGAATGCCGATTGGATGAGTGTGAGCGTAACGCCATTGCGCAATACGCATACGATGACTGCTCATATGCTCGATCCTTTTGATAGTCGGGGAGATGAACAGTTTGATGCTGTGATGCGAGCCGTACGAGGTTTAGACGATAGTAATCCTATTTTGCCGTTGATATAAGAAAAGCTCCCCGTAGGGAGCTTTTCTTATATGTACAGAAAACTTCTTAGTTTTCCTGAGCAGCCTTCTTCAACAAGGAACCTGCGGAAAGCTTTACACCGTAACCTGCTGGGATTTCGATGGTTTCGCCAGTGCGTGGGTTGCGACCAGTGCGAGCTGCGCGGGTTACGCGAGTTGCAGAGAGAACACCAGTGAGGCGCAAGCCTTCGCCGGACTGCAAGGACTCAGCGAGAACTTCCTGGAATGCGTTCACAGCAGCTTCAGCCTGTACCTTGGTCAGGTTAGTCTTCTGTGCAATCTTTGCTACGAGGTCAGACTTGTTGTATGCCATAATAGAACATCCTTCTTGTCAGGGGCTTATACGAAATAAGCCCGATGTATTCACACTCTCCTGATAATACCCGATTTGCCGTACAAAACCGCGAAAAATAGCCAAAAATCTAGAAAATTCTCAGTTTTGTGAGTCAAAATTACACTTTTGTAATTTATTTGTGTGTTTTTTGGGTGTTATAGCTACATAAGATTGTGTTTATTCATGTAGCTCATGGCTGCAGCGCCGAGAGGAATACGGATCCAGTAGGTCATTACGCGGAAAAGCAAAACGGCGGATAATGCCATAGCAGATGGAATACCTACACCGGTAAATGCAACAGTTAACGAGGTTTCCACACCGCCTAAACCACCCGGTGTTGGTGCAGCAGATCCTACTGTATTAGCAACCAAGAAAATAAAAGTAGTATCAATAAAGTTTGCTGGAATATTAAAAGCACGTAAAGCAGCCCAGAAGCTTAAACCAAGCAAAAGGTTTTGAATAATCGAACCCATAACTGCCAGCGCAAGTTTCTGCGGTTGCGTAATCAAAAAGAGGAGCTGACGAGCAAAATTTTTCAATGGAGGAACAAGCTTCGTCATAATTAGTTTGCGTACAGGGGTAATAATCATACTTAACGCAATAATCAAGCCAAGAATACCGAGCACAATAGCTAAAGTTCCTGTTGGTACTAAACGAGTAATACCGTTATTACCAGTAAACAAGCCGAAAATAATCAAAATGCTAAAAACAGTAGCAAACTGCACAGCAACAGTTGCCGTCATAACTGCTGTAGCCGAGTTATTTTTATGCCCAGTTTTACGCAAAAAACGCAAGTTCACAAAAGCAGGACCAATGCCCGCAGGCATGCTTACAGCCGCAAAACTTTGAGCAACCTGAGAAATAAAAACATCTAATGCACGTCTCTTATCGCTGTCCATATATGTGCCCAAAGTAATCGCCGAGCCAATCCATGAAGCGCAGCCTGCTATAAAACTTAAAGCAGCAAAACTAGGGCTGGCGTGATGAACGCTATCGATAACCGTGCGCATATTGAGCTGAGTGAGAACAACAAAGAGAGCAATAACGACCAAAACCGCCGTAATGAAGTTGCGTAAGCTGAAACGCGATAGAGGAACGAGGTCAACATCATCAGTATCATCCTGAGAACCCAGAGCACTGAGTTGAGAGCGCAAGTCCTTCATAATAGAACGGTTCCAAGTGCTCATATCGCGCACAGAGGATGGGATAAGAACATTTTGCACAAAAGGCGTAATGCTCTGCAACTTTTCGTCCGACCAAGCAGTACGTGCAGCACGAATAGTTGCCTCCACTCCTACAAGAGCGGATAAAACAGTTAAGATTTGAACGCGGTCGGCAGCAATATGAGCTGCGCTGCTAGTAACGTCGCCATTTTCCCAACCGCACACAATAAGCTCTCCTTGAGCGTTACGTGCCAGAGACTCCACAGAAATATGGCGGTGAGTAATGCCATGCGCATGAGCAGTGTCGAGGAATCGCAGCACATGAGCAATATCATTGTCGCTAATTGTATCCGTGTTAGCAGCGGTAATAGCTGTGTTTTTGTGCAAGAAAAGGATGGCTGAATCTTTCGATTGCGTAGCTGCATAAGGCTCTACAGCATCTAAACCACTATTGCGCACAGCCAGAAGCATAAGCATATGATGATGCGTCATATCGTTTACAGAACGGTCGCGACGCAAGGATAAATGCGATAACTGCACGCTTTGCCAGACCTGACGCACATAGCTTTTGCTATGATTTTGCGCATCTGCTACCGACGCAATAAATTGATGACCATCGCCAGTGGTGAGCGTATATCGGCGCGAATTATAAGTAATATCGTCATCAACGCTGAAGTTGCGAGCATTAAGCGCGGTATCTCCAGCAAAATCAATACGTATAGGATTAAGTCCCACTGATTGAGCAGCATGAACAATGCCTTGACCCCATATACCAATATTGGGCGAGCCAACCGTAAAACGAATAAGCAGACCTATGCAACGGCCTACAAGCAAAGACACCATCATGCCCACAAACGAGTTTGCTGATAACATGACTAAAACGGCGGACACGATGATGAGGGCATTCCAACTCCATGTGAGAGTGGAGCGCAGACGGTGAGGTCCAGCGCATGTGAGGAAAGCGATCAATCCGCTAAAGAGTTCAGGTAAGAGAAATTGAATGCTGCTTGGTGATGATAACGCATCGATAAGTGGCATATAATGGATGGTCATAATAAGCTGTGATATGCCCACAGCTCCGGCAATTCCGGCAAGAAATCCGACTAGAGAAATTGCTGTTTGACCCCATTCGCGCTGAGATAGAAGCTGTACAACAACACTCAAAATAATAATAGTCATGGTTGCTTGCTGCAAAAATGCCAGAGGAACAGCGAAAAGCCAGTCATCTAATACCAAGCCCACAGCATGAGCATCTGCTTCCACACCACGAGTAATACCATGCAAATATAAAGACAGTAGGGTGAGAAGAACGGCTCCTAGCAGGGAAAATATGGCGTTTGTTAAATCTGCAATATCGTGGGCGCGCTGAGGTTTTATATTGTGAATGAGCACGGTGTCGCTGTGAGTGTGGGAGTGAAGCTGTTCTTCGGAACGAAGCGTGTTTTCCGAACGAAACGTGTGCTGTGTCTTCTCTGTCTGCGGGGTAGAGGAGTTGTGTTCATTCGCGTTAATACGTGAATCAGTTGTCTTCATAAAACCCTTTAGCGCTGGATAATCAGTCAATAGTCAGTGGATAGTTCATGGGTAACCGTTAGGTAGCCAATGAAAATGAGGCAGTAACTTGTGCCACTGCCTCGTCTCCTTATGACCCGATTATACTACCGATAATCTACCGATGCATAAAATCAACGAGCTTATTTGCCACACCTGTGTAGGTAGATGGGGAGAGAGCTGCTAAACGTGCAGCAGTATCATCATCGAAGTTCAGTGTGCCAATAAACTGCTCAACATCGTCGGAAGAAATAGAATGACCGCGCATCAGTTCCTTCACGCGCTCATATGGATTATCCATTCCTTCGACGCCCTTCAGGGCTTGAGCGCGCATAGCAGTTTGAATAGGTTCACCGAGAACTTCCCAATTCTCGTCCAGCTCTCCAGCAATCACCGACTCATGAGGGTGAATCGCGTCTAAGCCACCAGACAAGTTGTAGAGAGCTAACATGCTGTAGCCGAAGGCCACACCAATATTACGCTGAGTTGTGGAATCAGTTAAATCACGCTGCCAGCGAGATTCTACGAGCGTTGCGCTGAGAGAATCGAATAGAGCGCAAGACAATTCCAAATTAGCCTCGGCATTTTCAAAGCGGATAGGATTGACCTTGTGAGGCATGGTGGAGGAGCCTGTTGCACCCTTGACAGGAACTTGAGCGAAAACGCCACGAGAAATATACATCCATACATCTTGTGCCAGATTATGTGCAATGCGGTTGAAATGGCTAATAGATGAATACAGTTCTGCCTGCCAATCATGACTTTCAATCTGAGTGGTCAGAGGATTCCATGTAAGCCCCAGACGCTGGGAGACGAAACGATGAGACAAGCTGGCCCAATCAACCTCTGGCAAAGCAGCAGTATGTGCACCGAAAGTACCCGTTGCTCCGTTAATCTTTCCCAAATATTCCTGAGCTTCTACATGACGAATCTGACGGCTTAAGCGATAGACCCATACAGCCATTTCCTTGCCCAAAGTACTTGGGGTAGCTGGCTGACCGTGGGTGAGGCTGAGCATAGGTAAATCGCGATATTGTTCTGCATTTGCAGTCAACTGATCGACGAGCTTATGAGCTGCAGGCAGCCAGATATTTTCAACAGCACCCTTAACGCATAATGCATAAGAGAGGTTGTTAATATCCTCGCTGGTGCAGGCAAAATGAACCAAAGGCTTCAAACGAGGAAGCTGTGTTGAACCTAAAACGTCTGGAGCAGCATCCAAGCGACGGTCAATGTAGTATTCGATTGCCTTCACATCGTGATGAGTTACAGACTCGATGGAGGCTAACTCTGCAATACTTTCATCGTTAAAATCTGCTTCAATAGAGCGCAAATAGTCAATTTCTTCTGGGGCGAATGGTTCTACGCCTGGAATAACGCTATTGCCGCCGTCACCATTGGCAAGCTCAATCATCCATTCAATTTCCACATGAATACGTGTGCGATTGAGTGCAGGTTCGCTTAAATATTCAACGAGTGGAGATGTGGCAGATTGATAGCGACCATCGAGAGGACTTAAAGCAATATGTGGGGTAATGTCAGTTAAGTTCATATCCCCAGCCTACGGCAAGGCATATACGCGCAGAGCGTTTAGTTGCTCGATATTCGGCATCTGAAATACATGTTTTTATCCATAGTTCCCTCCGTGAGTGTGCGGATATGCTGATCGTGTTCATTGAGATTTTCGTTGTGCAGTTTTTGAGCGTCTTCTAAGGTTGCTCGATGATAGTTCATGCCGTGCGTGAGCTCGTGCTTTTCAGCGGCGTGAGCGACGGGCGTGGGCGATGGGAAGGTGGAGTGTGCAGGTGCGGGGTTTGGTGCGGTCGCGTTGTTTGCTAATCCTGACGCAGAATCGCTGATAACGCCGCGCACAGTAAGCCAATGAGGATGCTTTGGATTGCTGCGTCCATCTAGATGCGAAACGATTTCTCGATCTGTTTCTATGCTGGTCACCCACGTTGTTTTTGTGGCAATAGGGTGATGCGCAATAGGAGAGCCTGCGGTTACAACATGAGCAATCGTATAAGGCTGCTGTGCATCGCTTGCTAAAGCAGCAGCCACAATTCCCCCTTGAGAGTGACCAACGAGAGCAACCGGTTCTCCCGCTTTAATTCCAGCACGATGCATGGCAGTGCGCACGGCAAGAAGACTATGTGTCTGCTCACGGGTTTGTTCACGCGAAGACATAAGACTGAGATTTTGGCTCCATCCGAAAGGTGAGTCTTTCTTTCCGTCGGTGCCTGGAATAGTCACTATCCACGAGTGTGACCCATCGGTGTGCGTGTAGCGTTGGATTGCTACAGTGCCGTACGAGTTTCCTGGCTGTCCAATGCTGAGTTTTTCGAGGTTGACTATGGTGTCGTGCAGATTGTGAGCAGCGGGCAGAGGAGCGCTAACTGAAACAGCTTTAATATTCATGGCGTAACTGGTATGTGTGCTACTGAGCGGTGAGACGGGATGAGCAAGAGCATCAGCAACTCCAGGAATCCCTTCACATGGAGAGAAAATACGGCTGACACCACTCAAGTAGTCTTCTTGTGCAGACCGTGAGTTTGTTAGAGCTCCTATGAGCGAAGCGTGGGGCGATGTCATCTCGCGAATAGTAGACCACGCGCCCAGAGCAAAGGCTGTGGGTACTGGATAGTGATACGCGGCAGCCATAGTTAAAGCGGATATGATACGAGAGGTCTGTGCCTCGGTTTGAGAATACAGATTATATGAGCGCATCATGCAATCAGCTATATGACGAAGTTGAGCAATAACACTGAGCGCTGATTGCACATGCTGCGCAAGAACTGTGCATAGATTCGCGCAATGTGCTGATGAAGGATGCGAAGCTCCGCTGTGTGCAGCACACGTGGCAATAGTCATACTGCGTTGATGTATATAGCTGTGCGTTTGCTGCATAGCACTAGTATTCATCTCTAATTGCTCGGCATAATTGATCATCTGGCAGGCATATGTATGCAACTCATCAGGATTATCTAGCACAGTGGTACCGCCAAAAATATGTGCAAAAGTATAGATTGGACTGCTCATGTAATCATCACCTGATCTGCATAGATACGTGAACTTGAGCAGTCTAAAGCGCTAGCCAAAACAGCACATTGCTCACGAAAAGCCGTGCCTGCATCGCCATACCATACAATACGAGAACTGGACTGCACAAGGGATAATGCTTGCACCATAGTGTCATGACTTATACGTAATGCGCTAGCCGCAAGATAACGGCAATCTGCATACACATCCGCACATGTGCATGTGAGAGGAAGAATTGATGGATCTCTCATAAAACTTGCAGTATATGCGGCATCAAATTCTTCTTGCGTATGGGCAGGCGCACGCTGAGGTGTTAAGCGTTCCATAAGAGGGCGGCGCAATGTTTTTTGAAGGTCAATAAAAGAAGCGTTCATATATCTATTGTCTTGCGCTGCGAACTGAAGAAAAAATTATCAGGAATATGTGAACCAATGTGGATAACACGCCATAAGGGGCGCATGGAGAGCGCGGCTGCGTCGTGCTAGAAAGTGGCTCTTGGGTTTTTAGCGGGGTTGTGTGTGAATGGTTCGTGAATCGTGACTTCGTCTATTCATGCATCGAGGAGCATTCATTCCACTCTGATTTGGGAAGATCTCTTGCTCTGACGCATTCTGCTTAACCGATTAATACACCTGTTATGCCAGTTTTGAAGCACAAAAATGGCTTCAAAACTGGCATATCGGTTGCGCGTATCGACTTCACTCATGAAAACAAACCACATTCACACAGCAACCACATCTTGACACATGACTGCCAGAGAAATCAACTAGAACCTACTGAGCAACTTCCTCCCCTAAACCCCACTAAGTTCCAAGAGCCTAGAAAGTACCAAAACGATAGAGGAGCGCATAAAAAGCCGATGACTGCTCAAGATTAAGGCAGTCATCGGCTTTTTCCACATGTACAGTTTTTACCACGGTTTTTTAGTTTTTGTTGGAGGAGCTTGAGGCTCTACACTATTATTCGCACCTGCATTTTGTGCTAACAGCGTTTTCATGCGCTCCTGCGTATCTTCATCTAACGTGGTCGATGGGTTATCCGATTGCCCAGACGACCCAGAAGAATTCGATGAATCAGGAGAAGAAGATACCTGATTATTATCTGTGCTGGAGGAACTATCTTTCTTCTTTAAGTCCTCCTCAATCTGCTTGGTGAGTTGAGCAGATAATTTCTGATTATGCGCAATAGATGATTGCAAGCCAGGAATTTTCATCCACGATAGGGAAGAAGCGCGACTAAATAAGTTATCAGTACTCACTTGACTCGCTGCTAAAGCAGCTAAATCAGGATTTGTAGTCGAATACTCAGCAATGGCATTATTGAGTTGCTCAGTAGCCGTGTTATATATGCGTGCCGCCATGAGGTTAAAACCGCACACGCCAACCGCAAACACGCATACAATACTTCCAATAATCCACAAAATGCGTGTAGCAAGCCCACCGCGGTGTTCTGTATGTGATGATGAAATGTTTGCACGTGTCGAGATGCTCATAAGCGCACCAACTTTCTCGATTGCATGAACCACGCAATAGTTTCCCAAGCAATAACCGCAATAAAAACAATTGCCCATGGCCACACAAGTAATACGGTCTGCTGAGATGTACGTGTAGTTACGGTGAGACGGTATTTATCTGACGTACCTTGCTTAAGCTGCGCCTTAAAAGCGTCAGTAGCATCGGCATGTACGTAGATACCGGAAAGCTGATCGGCAATCGTGCTCAAATTCGATTCGTTCAGCTGAGATATACCATCTTGTTGAGTATCAGGATCTTGAACCCATGCAGCTGTCGTCTGCTCGCTCATCGCATTGATTCCTGTTTGTGTGCTCGGGATTTTACCGCCTTGAGTAGACCCCACGCCAATAACCACAGCCTCATCTACATATTTGCGCAAAACAGAGAAACTTTTCACAGATTCTGCGCTGGTTTGCTCGCCATCAGAAATAATATAGAGCACGCGCACGTTTTGTGGATGATTATCTTGAGCAGCTTTCAGTGCCACTGTCAGGGCATTGAGCGGAGCATCAAGGCTGGAACCTGCAGATACTTGGGTAGGTTCAGTTGTTAAGCTATCTGCCCAATTATTTACAGCATTCACATCAGGAGTTAAAGGTAAGTTAACCGTGGCATTGGCGCCAAAGCTCAGTGTAGAAAATTGAGCGTCTGGATACAGTCCGGCAATATCGCGTACTGCATCTCGTGCGGCGCGAATACGTGTGATTTGTGTACTCGAACCATAGGTAGCGTCACGCACTGCCATAGAGCCAGTTACATCCACGGCAATAAAAACGTCAGTAGCATTAATAGCGCGCGTTGTTGTACGTTGAACGATACTTGGTCCGCTTATCATAATGCAAGCAAGCACAATAAGAATCCAGCGTCGAATAATCATGCCAACAGTAGAGTCAGTATATGGGCGCTCGCGTACGAAGCGTATGCTCAGCCATCCCATGGCTGCCAGCAGAACAACACAAACGAAAAGGGAAGGAATAAGACCAAAAACAGGAATAAAACTCATTATCGATGAATCCTTCCTGCAGCAATACATGTTATAAGCACCGCACCTGCTAATACTGCGAGAATTAAGGCAGGAGCATCTGAAAGATTAGACACATCATCATGAAGTTGAGCGCCTGACTTTGTAGAACTAATATCGCGAACAATCGCATCTACGGTATCGTGAGAATTCAAATCAACATATGTTCCGCCATAATCTTCAATACTTTTCTTCATCGTTACTGCTGCTTCGGAATCACTGGTTTTATCTGTTCCAACATAGAGAGCATCAACATTAATATGCGCTTTTTTAGCAATATCCAAAGCTTCTTCCAAAGTAAAAGTTTGCTTGCCAGAAGGAACGTTATCTGTGGCTAAAATAATCGAAGCAGATCGAGCGTTCTGAGAGCGAGAACTCGTCAGCTGGGGAAGCATCATAGTGCAGGACACAAGACCGTCACCAATAAGAGAGGTTGAATTTTCAATATTTTGAGTGCCCTCCAACCAATCGTTAATCTCCTGATACTCTTTATCGCTCATGGCATCAATAGACTCTTGGGTTTGCACTCGGCTCAGCAAGGTGTACGCATAATTGAGCTGATTGCTAATCACAGCATAATCATCGGTTAAAGGGAAAACAGTTTTAGATGTTGAGTTAAAAATACTCAATCCAATGCGTTCTCCGTTTAAATTCCGTGCAATTTGAGAATATGCTGCGATAATTTGGCGGTCATACGATAGCGCCGAACCAGATACATCCAAGCACAGCACTATATCGCGCGAAGCGGAGCGAGTTTTTTCTGCAGATACTGACGCTGGGCGTGCCACAAGTATGAGCGCACACACAAGAGCAATACTCATAGCCGAAACAACGAGGCGCGTCATACGACGGTATGTGCGTGCGAAACGTGAAGCTGTTTCTCCAGCTAAATCAGAATCAACATCATAAACAATAGCAGTATTATTATCGCGCGCATCAGGTTGCTTAGACGAAGCCTGGACTCGACGCATAACAAGCGCCGCAACAGCGAAAACTATTGCACAGATAATAAGAGCTATAAGCCCTGCAAACGGCCACATAAGACGTGTAGGTAGGAAAGAAAACATTTAAGCATCCCACCTTTCAATCACGGATGTAACCCATCGGCATGCATCATTGACCGTGACTTGAGCGCTACGCGCGTTGGTTGCTTCATAGGCAAATTCAGGTGGATATAATCCCTCAATAGTGGAGCGTAACAGATTCATGCCTTCTGCATGCTGAGTATGAGCGTGCTTCATATGCTCCAAATCCGCCAAAGTATGTGAAGTAATATCTGTGTGCAGACGGGTAGACGCAAATTGCCGAGCAATAGCTGCTAATTCATGGAAAGCCTCGGTTTTGCTTATTTTTCCTGCATCGAAAGATTTATTAACAGTCTGCACGCGACGTGTGAAATCAGCACCGCCAACAGCTTTCTTATGCTCGTTTTGGTGACGATTTTTATCAGTTCGAGGTAAGAAAGTAATAACGCTGGCAATAATACAGATTATTGCCAGTACTGCTGCCACAAGCAGCGCAATAAGCACAGGAGTAGAACTAAAAGTGGCAGCAGGATTTCCTTGGAAAGTGCCTGCTAAAGTCACTGAATACATCATAAAAGACTAAAACCGTATCCTTCCTAACTCAGCGCGCAGATGTGCTTACCGGTGAAGGCTGCACACCGAAATGAGGGGAACGTTGAGTTTGTGAAATGCGGTGAATAAAATCTGAGAACATTGATTCGTTAGACTCAGCATGAAATAAAGTTGCGCCAGTTTTCGCTAAACGGTGATGAAGTTCGTCGGCGCTTAACTGACGAGAAATAGCAACCTCAGTGCTGACCGCACTATGACGCATAAAAGCAGGAATTTTAGCCATAATATGGTTGCGCGTACTATCTTCAGCATAAATACTGTGAAAATGAGCAGAGCTTTCAAACGGATTGGCGCTACTGATATTAACTACAACAACTGGATGCGTTTGGCTTAAAATGCTGACGCGATGCAAAGCAGCAGAAGACCATGCTTTATCACGAGTAATCAGAATCATCAAAGAATACTTATCGCGCAGATGCACAGCGTAATCTAGCATGGCATCCCAATCGCTGGAATAAGGAAAATCATGATGAGAAATCTGTTCAAGCAGAGCGTCACACTGTTCGTAACCCCCAGTAAAAGGCATGCGTGTAATAGAATGCGAATCTCCAAGCACGAAGTTCACATTGTCTCCGCGTTTAAGCGAGAGCATGGAAAACATGCGCACAGCATTCATAGCCACATCTATATGACGTTCGCCAGCCGGAGTGCTTCCTAAGAGTTGGCGTCCTGCGTCAATAATCATCCACACATTACTGGTGGCGTTGTGCTCGCGAGACACCACAATTGGTAAACCGCTACGAGCACTGGCTTTCCAATCAATTGAGCGTGCCTCATCGCCAATAATATAAGGGCGTAAATCAAGGAACTCATCTCCAGAACCGCGGCGATGAGTTGGATGCTCTCCTTCCATAATACCCATGGCTTTGTGCACAATAGGCAGGCTTAAACGAGGTCCAAGAGCCTCAATTTTTCGCCGAATAGGGTCAACATGTTTTTGATACGTCACAGCGCGTCCTTATAATCCAAAAGCTTTACGAAGTCTTCTCACATATATCCAAACATGAGCACAGACGCACTCATACAACGAAGGCATAGTCTATGCTCAGGAGCTGCTAACACCTTTATGGAACGGGTATAGTGCTAATAATGGTGTCAATAACTTGATCGGATGTAATGCCGTCTGCTAAAGCCTCAAAAGTCATCAAAATACGATGACGCAGCACACTATGAGCGTGAGACTTCACATCTTCAGGAATAACGTAATCGCGACCGTTAATTAATGCCTGAGCTTGAGCAATACGAATTAAACTAATAGATGCACGAGGAGATGCGCCCAAACGAACCAGCGACGATAATCCTTTAATAGGATGATTACCAGAGCCTCGAGATGTGCTGACAATATCGACAACATATTTTTTAATTTCTTCGCTCACATGTACGCGGCGAGCGGCAGAACGCAAATAGCTGACGTCACTCAAAGAAATAGCATGAGCTTCTTGTGTTTCAAACTGCACAGAATCGCTAGCTTGACGACCGAGCATAGAGAGCATCGCTACTTCCTGCTCAGCGCTTGGATACGTCATAACAGTTTTCATCATAAAACGATCCATTTGAGCTTCAGGCAAATTATATGTGCCCTCTTCTTCTACAGGATTTTGCGTAGCAATAACCATAAATGGTTGCGGCAGAGCAATACGCTCACCACCAATAGTGGTTGCGCCTTCTGCCATAGATTCGAGCATAGCGGACTGAGTTTTTGCGCTAGAACGGTTAATCTCATCCAAGAGCACAATATTGGCATGCACAGGACCAATCTGTGTAATCATTTTCTGCGTAGCAAAATCAAAAATTTGTGTTCCTACTAAATCAGCAGGCATAAGATCGGGAGTGCACTGAACACGTTTGAAACTTCCCGAAACACAAGAAGCGAGTAGGCGAGCGGCAGTGGTCTTTGCTAAGCCAGGAACAGATTCAATAAGGATATGTCCGCCAGCAATAAGCGTAACAATAAGAGATTCACGTAATTCTTCTTGACCCACCAGACCTTGAGAGAAACGTTCGCGCATACGCTGAGCTAATTGCATGGAACGTTGTGGACTTTCTGGCGTGGATGTAGAGGAAAGAGGTGATGCTACAGGAGGTTGGGGAGCAGAAGAGCTCAGATTTAGACCAAGTGCATCGCTGTTTTCAGATGTGTGCGAAAAAATAGACATAGTTCCACCTTAAAGCAGATTGACGAGCAGATATACCGTATTGCGCTGTGTGCTAAGTAATCTGCACAGGATATCTGCAAGATTGATGACTTTGTTTGATTTATTTGTTTAGGGTAGCTGCCAGTTGATTGGTTGAACACCCATATTCGCGAGAGCTTCGTTTGTGCGCGAAAAAGGATGCGAACCAAAAAAGCCGCGATAAGCGGATAAAGGGCTAGGATGAGCTGACTCAATAACAGTTGCATGGGTGAGCAACGGCTTAAGATTTCGTGCATTACGACCCCATAAAATGGCTACGAAAGGCAAGGGATTGCCGTGGGAATCAACGCGGTTATTCAAAGCGCGAATAGCGGCTTCAGTAATAACTTCCCAGCCTAATCCTTCATGAGAATTTGCCTGGCCAGCACGCACGCTCAAAGAACGGTTTAAAAGCATTACTCCCTGATCTGCCCATGCAGTTAAATCGCCGTTAGACGGTTCAGGAACACCCATATCATCAACAAGTTCCTTGAAAATATTTATAAGGCTTTTCGGCAGAGGGTGAACATGAGGAGCAACAGAAAAACTCAATCCCACAGCATGACCAGGAGTAGGGTAAGGATCTTGACCCACTATAAGAACTTTGATGGAATCCAACGGATAAGTAAACGCACGCAAAATCAAAGAGCCAGCAGGTAAAATACGAATTCCTTGAGCCTGTTCAGCGCGCAACAGCTCTCCCATAGCACGAATGTGTGGTTCAACTGGTTCTAAAGCCTGCGCCCATGAAGGGTGAATAATACTCGATAATGGTGCGGTGTGCTGTGACGATGAGGTTTCTTCAGCTGTAGTCATACTACGTAGTGTAAGAGTAAGGTCTGAGAAATGCAGCAATACCAAGAGTGAGCAAAAATGAAGATTTTACGAGAAAAGTGCGAGTAAAAGCACCAAGTGCATAGTATTTCGTAGAATAGAGCACAGTTTATATAAGGAGAAGATATGGCACAAGCAAAATCGGATTATCCACGTGATGAATTTGATGCATTTTCCGCAGTCGCTGGTGGTGCACACCGCGGAAAGAAAACCATTCTGGCACGTGTGATGCCTTTTATTATTGCCATGATAGTTGCTGCTTTATGCGCTTTGGCTTTCTTAACATGGACGAATGATTGGTTGGGAGAAAATGGTCTTAATATTTCCCCGAGCACAACTACATCAAAAAAAGTAGCCTCTGCTAAAAAGAGTGCATCTAAAGATACAACATCTAAGAAGGATGCAGACGCGCAATCTGAAAAGTCAGAAAAAACTACAGAAGATAGCTCGTCGAATAGCTCGGAATCGCAAAATTCTCAGCAAGACCAGCAAGCGCAACAGCAGCCAGCAGCTCAAGCTGATAAATCAAAAGCAGTGTATATATATAACGGTACGGGAGTATCTGGTTTAGCTGCTACGAAAGCTCAGACCTTAAAGAACGCTGGCTATACAAACGTCACTCCTGCAAACCCAAGCGGCACAGGTTTACCAAGTGCAAATACCGTGTGGTATGTCAATGATGCTGATAAAGCAACAGCAGATGATATTGCTGCTCAACTAGGTATTTCTGCTGTGCAGAAAGTGTCTGGACTGAGCAATGGCGATATCGCGGTTGTTATTATGCAGCGGTAGACAAGGTGCATAAATTTGCGTATAAATCGGGCGTAGAGATTGTGCACGAAGCTACGCATAAAAGGAGCGCATAAAGTTGCTCTGTAAAGAAAACTTAGGCTGAAGGCAAAACGCTGAATAAAAATTAGCATTTTTCTCTATAGGGGTGCTAATCTATAGGAAGAAATCAAAACTTGAGTGTAATTGACTCAGGTTTTGAAGAAACTCGACAGAAAACTCGTCTGGAAAGGATAATCATGGCAAAGATTATTGCTTATGATGATGAAGCACGTCAGGGTATGCTTGCTGGTCTTGATCAGTTGGCAGACACTGTAAAGGTAACTTTGGGACCAAAGGGTCGCAATGTTGTTCTTGACAAAACTTATGGTGCTCCAACTATTACCAACGATGGTGTATCCATTGCGAAGGAAATTGATCTGGAAGATCCATACGAGCGCATTGGTGCAGAACTCGTTAAGGAAGTTGCAAAGAAGACTGATGATGTTGCTGGTGACGGTACCACAACTGCAACCGTTTTGGCTCAGTCTTTGGTGCACGAAGGCTTGAAGAACGTTACTGCAGGTTCTAACCCAATCGCTTTGCGTCGCGGTATTGAAAAGGCTGCAGACGCCATTGTTAAGTCTTTGCTTGAGTCTGCAAAGGACGTAGAGACCAAGGAACAGATTGCAGCAACTGCAACTATTTCTGCTGCAGATCCAGAGGTTGGTGAGCGTATTGCTGAGGCTTTGGACAAGGTTGGTCAGGACGGTGTTGTAACCGTTGAAGATAACAATAAGTTCGGTCTCGATCTTGATTTCACTGAAGGTATGCGCTTCGATAAGGGTTATATTTCCCCTTACTTTGTAACCAACCCAGAAGACCAGACTGCTGTTTTGGAAGATCCATACATCTTGCTCACATCTGGCAAGGTATCTTCTCAGCAGGATATTGTGCATGTGGCTGAACTTGTTATGAAGTCTGGTAAGCCATTGCTTATTATCGCTGAAGACGTTGATGGCGAAGCTCTTCCAACTCTCGTACTCAACAAGATTCGCGGTACCTTTAACACTGTTGCTGTAAAGGCTCCAGGTTTCGGTGACCGTCGTAAGGCTATGCTCCAGGATATGGCTATTTTGACTGGTGCGCAGGTAGTTTCTGAAGAAGTTGGTTTAAAGCTTGACTCTATTGACGAAACTGTTCTTGGTCACGCAGCTAAGGTGATTGTTTCTAAGGATGAAACAACCATCGTCTCTGGTGCAGGATCTGCTGACGATGTAGCTGCTCGCGTAGCTCAGATTCGTCAAGAGATTGACGCAACTGATTCCGACTACGACCGCGAAAAGTTGCAGGAGCGTTTGGCTAAGCTCGCTGGTGGTGTAGCAGTTATTAAGGTTGGCGCTGCAACCGAAGTTGAAGCTAAGGAACGCAAGCACCGCATCGAAGATGCAGTACGCAACGCAAAGGCAGCTATCGAAGAAGGTCTCGTACCTGGTGGTGGTGTTGCTCTTATTCAGGCAGCTGCAGCTGTGGAAAGCTCTGTACAGCTCGAAGGCGACGAAGCAACTGGCGCAAGCATCGTCTTCCGTGCTGTAGAAGCTCCAATCAAGCAGATTGCTTCTAACGCAGGTTTGTCTGGCGACGTTGTTATCGACAAGGTACGCTCCTTGCCAGCAGGTCATGGTCTCAATGCTGCAAGCGGCGAATATGAAGATCTCATGGCAGCAGGCGTTACCGATCCAGTAAAGGTAACTCGTTCTGCTCTGCAGAATGCAGCATCTATTGCTGGTCTGTTCCTCACTACTGAAGCAGTTGTGGCTAACAAGCCAGAACCAGCTGCTCCAGCTCCAGCAGCACCAGACATGGGTTACTAAAGAGTTCGAAATTACTGAACTTTAGCTGATAGAGCTGATAGAAGCTAGTAGAGGAGAAGTCCTATCGTCCTGGCGGGCGGTAGGACTTCTCCTATATTGCACTACCTATATTGCACTTCTGAGCAGCAGAGACGCTGAACTACTGAGCAAAGAGCTGACTAGCTTGCGCTTCTGTATCTGCATACAATTGCGCGGCATGCGTCATTGCTTGCTGAATAGATACTAAAGACTCTTCCATGGTGCGTTGAGCAGCTTGCCATTGCTGCATAACAGCGTGGAATTGTGTGGCAGCGCTGCCTTGCCAAGAAGCTTCTAAATCAGCCAGTTGCGCGCACATGGTGGACACAGAAGAACGAATAGATTCGATTGATGAATTCACCTGTGTGCTGGCATTGAGAATATGCTCAGAATCTACATGATATGTAGACATAATAACCTCCTTTCGAGGTTGGGGTAGAGATATGCGAGAAAGAAGTACTTCTCACTTTAGGAGTCTTATATGCAGGAATAAAATTAAAATGAATATGTGAACCAATGTGAATAACACGCCGAGAAAGAACAGAGAATCTCGTTAAAATCCAAGATTGCTTTCAGTTAATTTTCAGGAAGCTCTGTCACTATAGTCATTATGGTAAATAATCAAGAAGCACGTTTGGTAGTTGTAGATGATGAGCCGTCGATTCGCGAGCTCCTGTCCGCTTCTTTGCGTTTTTCCGGGTTTGAAGTCATTACCGCGTCTAACGGCACTGAAGCTATTGAGGTTATTGTTGACTCTCAACCAGACCTCATCATTATGGACGTGATGATGCCAGATATCGACGGCTTTACGGTAACAAGCCGTATTCGTCAAGAAGGAATTGACGCGCCAGTTCTTTTCCTCACAGCACGTGACGATACCCAAGATAAGGTGATGGGATTAACTGTTGGTGGTGATGATTACGTAACCAAGCCTTTTAGTCTTGAAGAGGTAGTGGCACGTATTCGCGCTATTTTGCGCCGTACACGCGAAGAAGTTGAAGATAATCCTGTTATTCGTGTGGCTGATTTAGAGATTAACGAAGATTCTCACGATGTTACTCGTCATGGAGAACTCATTGATTTAAGCCCAACTGAATACAAATTACTGCGTTATCTCATGGATAACGAGGGGCGTGTGCTCAGCAAAGCTCAGATTCTCGATCATGTATGGCAATACGATTGGGGCGGAGACGCCGCTATTGTTGAATCATATATTTCTTATCTGCGCAAAAAGATTGATGGCGTAACGTATACGGATGACGAAGGTAATACGCAAAAAGTGGAGCCAATTATCTTAACAAAACGCGGTATCGGCTATATGATTCGCGAGCCACGCGACTAATTGTAGTCATTACTATCTGCACATAACAGCATAAGTACTAAGGCATGAGTCATGGGAAAATCTACGGATAAAACTGCGCCTATGTCAAGCAAAAAACGCAGTTTCTTGAGCAATATTCAATGGAAACTTAGTTGTATTCCTTTGGCTGCTAGGCTCATGACTCTGGTGCTTGTTTTTCTTATTGTTGCTAGTTCTGTGCTTGTCTTGGCATCGAGGCAACTCGTATCGTCAGCGCTGATGCAGAAAACAGATACCCAGTTAATGCGTCAAGCAACGCTGGTTATTAACAATATTGATTTATTACAGTCAGAAAATGCAAGCGACCAAAAGAGCAGTAGCGAGCAGAGTCCGTCTTTAGGAAATCAACTAAAAGAACAATTTTTTAAGAATTCTGATACAGCATCACAGAAACGTCCTTCCCCATACTCTACAACAGGAAATCAGAACCTCGGACCAACAGATTATTTTGTGCAAATCCGTGATAACGATAATAATGTGTTGAGCACGCCACTTATTCCTATTGCACATGATGGCGTAGAATCCATACCAACCTTGCCTCAAGAAGGTAAATCAGCAACTTTCTTGTACGGTGAACCAACAACTGTTGCCGCCAGTGTTCATGTGTCGAAAAATGTATCGTTAACAGAACGTCAAGCAATAATGGCTCATTCACCGTGGCGTGTTATTGCAGCGCAATACGTGAACCGTGCAACAGGAATGGAATATGTGGTCTATATTGGGCTGTCTTTGTTTGATGTGAACGATACGATCCAAGCCTTAACAGTGTATTTCGTTTGGTCGGCTGTAGGTATTGTTATTACTGCAGGATTTTTGGCCTTGCTTGCTGTACGTCGCTCTCTGCGTCCTTTGAAGAAGATGGAACAGACAGCAGAAAAAATTGCTGCCGGTGATTTATCTCAGCGTGTAGAAAGAGCCCCGTTAAATACCGAGATTGGTTCTCTCTCTAATTCCCTCAATGCGATGCTTTCGCAGATTGAGAGAAGCTTTAAAAAGCAGGAAGATATTACCTTGCAAATGAAGCGTTTCGTTTCAGATGCTTCTCATGAGTTGCGCACTCCTCTTGCTGTTATTCACGGCAGCACAGAACTGTATAAAATGCAGAGAAAATCACCTCAAGCCGATCCTGTAGAAAGTGCAGATATGGTTATTGACCATATCGATAAATCCAGCACACGTATGTCCGCGCTTGTTGAAGATCTCTTATCGCTCGCCCGTTTAGATGAAGGGCGAGGAATTGATTTAGCTCAAACAGTGCATATGACTGATATTTTGAGTGATTCCGTAGAAGATTTACATGCCCTCGATCCCGAGCGCACTATTACTTTAGGACGTTTGAGTCTCGATATGGGCTCGATTATGCAGTCAGTGCAGCCGGTGCAAGGTCAGAACGATACTCACAGTGATGAGCAGGTTACAGATAATACTCTTGCCTTTATTCCTAGTCAGTTGCCACACATTGATGCTGGGGGAGATCCTGTTCGTATGCGTCAAGTGATGACAAATATTATCGGCAATATTCACCGTTATACTCCTTCTGATTCGCCAGTAGAAGTGGGAGCAACTGTGGTGCGTGCCAGTGCGCTTGTGAGAGATTTAGAAAATGAAGCGTCCACTGCTGAAACGCTAGATAAGTTCTTGAAAGATGTGAAAGAATCAGGCACGGCATCTAATACTTTGGAATACGTGATTATTCAAATACGAGATCACGGTCCAGGCGTTAAAGACGAGGCATATACCAAGATTTTCGAACGTTTCTATACTGCTGATCCTTCCCGCGCTCGCGATAAGGGTGGCACTGGCTTAGGTATGTCTATTGTGCAATCCATTGTGAAGGCTCATCACGGTCTTATCTGCGCTATGGAAACCCCTGGCGGAGGTTTGACCACAACTGTTGTAGTTCCTATTTCGCAAACAGTTCTTTTTAGTAGTACGAACCCTACTCAGGAGCGGATGCGCGAAAAAAACACTGCTCCTGCTATTTTTGGACGACGTAAGAAAAACGCTGATGCGGATATGGCTACAACTGAAATCAAAATTTCGCTCGGGTCGAATAAGGACACATCAACCAAGAAATAAAATTATCTTTGCGTTACAATAATAGACCGAAGAGTTTTAGATACACGTAAGAGGTAAGGACGAAAATGCCAAGCGGAAAAGTACGTTGGTTTGATGCTGATAAGAAATTTGGTTTTATCAGTAGCGAAGACGGCGAAGATGTTTTCGTCCCAGCAATGGCTTTACCTGCTGGGGCAACAACTTTACGTCCGGGAACAAAAGTTGAGTTTTCGCGTATTGAAAGCCGTCGAGGACCTCAGGCGATGGATATTCGCGTTATTGGTTCTGCTATGTCTGTGGTGAAGGCAACGCGACCAAAGCCTGAAGATATGGCAAGTATTGTGGAAGATGTGATTAAGCTTCTTGACTCGGCTGGTAATAGTTTGCGTCGAGGACGCTACCCTCAGGCACGTGAATCGCAAAAGCTAGCACATGTTTTGCGTGCTATAGCAGATAATTTTGATGTGCAGGATTAATCCAGACCACACATCTGGAAGAGAGAAATCATGACGGAACAATCCCCGCACAAGAGTGCTGACGAAGCAGTAGAGGTGGAACAGCCTGTTATTGAGCAGGCTCGCCTTGCTTTACTTGATATTGCAGACAGTGCAGACCATGTTGGAGACTTTGTTGGCGCGTGGATAGTAGACAGCAATGTTCTCGATATGCGTTTTGTCTCTGCTTTGAAAGGATACGAGGGATGGCAGTGGTCCATCACCATGTATCACGATATTCAGGCAGATAAGTGGACTGTTAACGAGTCTTCTCTTGTACCTACTGCAGATGCTTTGCTTGCTCCTGAGTGGATACCGTGGAAAGATCGTTTACTTCCTTCCGATATTTCTCCCACAGATGTGTTGGGGACTGAGCCTGACGATGAGCGTTTAGAGCAAGGAGTAAGTGGCGGTCAAGCCTCAGATAGCTTTCGAAAAACCGAGGTAGAAGAATACACTCAGATAGTAGAAGAACTGAATTTATCTCGCTCTCGCGTATTATCTGCTGAAGGTCGCGCACAAACAGCTGAGCGTTGGTATAACGGTCCTCACGGTCCAAAATCATTGTCTACACGTGTAGCTGCGGGTAAAACATGCCAAACTTGCGGTTTCTTCGTTCAACTTCAAGGTGAGTTAGGCACGATGTTTGGTGTCTGTGCCAATAAGTGGAGCCAAGACGACGGTCGTATTGTTTCGCTTGATCACGGGTGTGGCGAACATTCAGATATTGATCCTCCAGAACCTTCTCAGCTATGGATACAGCCAGAGCCTACAGTGGATGATGGAGATGACATTATTATTGTTTCGCGTCCACGTGTTGCTCAGCCTACTGCAGAAGAGAGGCGAATTGCCGATATTCTGGAAGATGTAGATAATCCAGATGATTTAGTAGATGAAGAATAAAGATAAGTGTGGGTCGTTAGATACGACCCACACTTATCTGTTAATGAACAATCGTCACCGGAGCCCATGAGCAGTCAAGCAGTTTACGGCTTACTGAACCCAGAACGTGCTGGTCAAACTTGCCTAAACCTCGCGAACCCATAATAATGCGGTGTGAATAATGAGAAGCATCAATCAGCGCTTTAGCAGGAGCCGCATGAATCGCATGTTGCACCACAGAAATTTCATTCGGAATCTCAGCTTGCTCAACGAGTGTTGCCAGAACGCGCTGGGCAACCTGTTGCCCCTCATCAACAGATGGAACAGCATGTCCTTGTTCCATATAACGGCTTAAAGTCTTTGTTTGCCACGCATATAACACGTGAATATCGCGATGTTCTGCACGGGCAGATTCCACAGCGAAATCTAGAGCGCGTAAACTTGGTTGCGAACCATCTACCGCCACTACCAACGGTAAATGATGGTTAGAACCGAGTAACAATTCTTCGGAAACCGATGCTTTTTGCTGATCCCGAGAAGAATCAGAAGCATCGACAGCACGCACCACAGTAACCGGGGTAGAGGATTGATACACCAAATTTTCGCTCATAGAGCCGAGGAACCAGCGAGCCACAATGCTCATAGTGCGTCGTCCAACCACAATTTGGTGTGCTCTCGAACCTATATCGAGCAGAGCGGTAGTGCCTGCAGAGTGCACCGAAGTGAGCTTGAGTAAGGATTGATCAAAATTAATGCCTTCAGCTGCCTGATCTGCCCAAGTGCGTAAATCAGCGTTGATTATTGCGCGAACTCGTTGCCATTCTTCAGCAGAAGTAGGCTCATCACCTAAATCCCAAGAATGAGTCCATCCATAAATAGCATGAACTTTCTGACCAGTAACCACAGATTCCTGCATTGCCCACTCTAAAGCAGCAAAAGATTCTGCGGTGCCGTCCACTCCGACGGCTAACTCACCAAGAGGCGTAGGGGTATGCATTGTTATGTCAGTCATAATTCCCTCCTTTTCTCTAGTCTACCGCGCTTAGACTGAATGCACAGTCCTACATAAAAGACACGCACAGATATTCAAGGAAAACGCCGAACTTACCGTGTTGAACTACTGAACTTGCGCGGCAAACACTCAAGTTTTTTGGCTCTAGGGTGGAAAAGTCATAAAAATTGAGCAGCTCGGCACAATTATCTGTACAATCTAAGCTAGGAAAAATTTTTGGAGGACTTTATGTTTGAACGTTTTACTGACAGAGCGCGACGTGTTATCGTGCTTGCTCAGGAAGAAGCGCGCTCTCTCCAGCATAACTATATTGGTACGGAGCATTTGCTTCTGGGTCTTATCCGCGAGGGTGAGGGTGTTGCTGCTAAAGCATTGGAAGCCAAAGGCGTGCAGTTTGAGGCAACCAAAGCTCAGGTTGAGGAGATGATTGGCAAGGGTAATGCCACAACGTCTGGTCATATTCCTTTTACACCTCATGCTAAGCAAGTGCTGGAACTGTCGTTGCGTGAAGCTTTGCAATTGGGTCACAGCTATATTGGCACTGAACATATTCTTTTAGGGCTTATTCACGAAGGTGAAGGCGTGGGCACACAAGTTCTGGTGAAGATGAATGTAGATCTCACCGAACTGCGTACCTCTGTTATTGATGCTATTCGTGATACGCACGATTCGAGTGCTCAAGGTGAGTTGGCAAACTCGGGAAGCGTGGCGAATAAGCAGAATCAGTCAGGCTCTGCTCTGCTCGACCAGTTTGGACGTAATCTTACTCAGCAGGCACGTGACGGTAAGCTTGATCCTGTTATTGGACGTAGTGCGGAAATTCAGCGCGTTATGGTGGTGCTGAGCCGTCGCACGAAGAATAATCCTGTGCTTATTGGCGAACCTGGCGTGGGTAAAACTGCTGTTGTTGAAGGTTTGGCTCAAAAAGTGGTTAATGGTGATGTACCAGAAACACTGAAAGATAAGCAGATTTATTCTCTCGACCTCGGTTCGATGATTGCTGGTTCGCGTTATCGCGGTGATTTCGAAGAGCGTCTCAAGAAGGTGCTGAAGGAAATTCAAACTCGCGGTGATGTTGTGCTCTTTATCGATGAGATTCACACTATTGTGGGCGCTGGATCTGCTGATGGTGCGATGGGCGCTTCCGACATGCTCAAGCCTATGCTTGCGCGTGGTGAGCTGCAGACCATTGGGGCTACAACTACGGATGAATATCGTAAGTACATTGAAAAAGATGCTGCTTTGGAACGACGTTTCCAGCCTATCCAGGTTAATGAGCCAAGTATTGCCGATACGATTGAAATTCTCAAGGGACTGCGTAAGAACTATGAGGATCATCATCGTGTAACTATTACGGATAAGGCTTTGCAGTCCGCTGCGGAACTGTCTGCACGCTATATTCAAGACCGTCATTTGCCAGATAAGGCGATTGATTTGATTGATGAAGCCGGCGCTCGTCTGCGTATTCGCCGCTTGACTGCTCCACCTGAGCTCAAGGAGATGGATAAGCGCATTACTGAGTTGAAGACTCAGAAGGACGACGCTATTGCTCAGCAGGACTTTGAGAAAGCTGCTTCTTTGCGCGACGAGCAGGAAACTTTGGAGACAAAGCGCAAAAATCGTGAACAGGCATGGCGCGAAGGCGAATCTGATGTGTCCATGGTGGTTGACGAAGAAGTGATTGCTCAAGTTATTTCCTCCACCACGGGTATTCCAGTCTTTAAGCTGACTCAGGAAGAATCTCAGAAGTTGCTGAGCATGGAAGCTGAGTTACATAAGCGTATTATAGGTCAGGAAGAGGCTGTGTCTGCTTTGGCACGCTCTATCCGTCGTGCACGTGTGGGCTTGAAGGATCCGAAGCGTCCATCTGGCTCGTTTATTTTCGCTGGCCCAACAGGTGTGGGT